>Ga0209780_1000192_pt1 | contig 30048 bp, 23 predicted proteins | sample WorMetexBAHAMAS2_FD_187384 | JGI IMG/M metagenome (GOLD analysis project Ga0209780, IMG submission 187384) | Marine gutless worms symbiont microbial communities from Max Planck institute for Marine Microbiology, Germany - Inanidrilus exumae... | ecosystem: Host-associated > Annelida > Digestive...
CTCCATCAGTGGTTCGAAGACTATAACGAAGTTCATCCGCATAAAGGCCTGAAAATGAAATCCCCCAGGGAGTTCATTAGGTCTTATTCAACATAAAACCGTGTCCGTTTTTATAGGGGCAACTCCACATCCCGGAGGCATCATTCTATCGGATGAAGAACGAAAAGCGCTAAAAGACAGATATATTATGCAGGAAGTAATTATCTCATATTAGAAAGAATGGATCATCTTCCGATTAGTTGTAGGTAGTTTAGGCAAAATGGGAAGATAATCCCCACTTGAGCCAGTGGGATCGTAGAGGGTTCAAGGGGTCAAGGATTCAAGGGTTCAAGTGAAATGCTCAAAAACTACAAGGAGTTGAATGGATGGCAAAAGTCGTACGAAATTTGTTTGAAAGTATATGCAATACAAGCAGAATTCCCAAAGCTGGAACGATACGGCCTAACGTCACAGATCAGAAAATCTGTCGTGTCTATTGAATCCAATATCGCTAAAGACTCTGGAAGAGGGACAAGAGGCGACTACATTCGGATGCTTTTCATGTCTTATGGTTCAAGTTGTGAACTAAGGACCCGGATATTATTAGCAGGGGATTTAGACGTTATTGAAGGTGATGAGTTGACTGCCATAAAAACAGACAAAGAAGCAATTGAACAAATGCAAAAAGCGCTGATAAAACCTATAGATAACAAACCCTTGACCCCTTGACCCCTTGACCCCTTGATCCCTCGAATCCTTGGACCCTCTTCTCCAACTTAATTGGAGAAGAACAGAAAAAATAGGGGTCAGACCGTTAAATATCCGAAATGAGAATTTCAGATTTAAGATGCGACCTTTGTGACTCCGCCTCATGCAGGATTTCGGGGCTTGCTAACTTTCCGCTCACCCATCCCCGTGCCCAATGGAATAATCGAGAGTAAAACGCATATTGCGATCACAGCACTCCAACCGCTTTGTTTGTACGCAAAACCGCAGCCGGTTATTCCAAGCCAGCCTCCCAGGTAATAAAACAGCACATAAAGTGCATTGGCCCGTCCTTGCCCGCTTGAAAGCTTTCTGTTCAGGGACCCGACCGCTGCAGCATGTATAGTGAAAAAGCCGGCGCAGAGACACAGTAGTCCCAGTAAAATCGCAGGAATGGAGGGCAGCAAGATAAACGCCAACGCGCACCCTGAAATGAGGCTTCCGGTGATTAGAGTATTTCCGCTTCCGAAACGGTTGCTGATTCGCCCGGCTGTTGGCCCCATAAAGATTCCCACGACATACACAAGGTACAGCAGCGTCGTGAATTCGGTGGAAAGATTAAAGGGTTCCGCGCTCAGTCTGAACGGTAAGTAGTTAAAAACAGTAGAAAAAACGGCGAAACTGCCGGCGGCGCAGAAATAGATCCGTAAAATTTCCCTGTTTTTCAGCAATTCCAGAAAACCGGGGGATACATGTTTGACACCGGTATCTTTTGAATCTTTTGGAAGGCCCCACAAAGCAATGAATGTCGCTACCAAAACGATTGCCGCGGCCGATATAAATGCATAACGCCAGTGCAGGGGTGGGTGAATCCAGCCTCCGAGCAAACGTCCCCCCAGACCGCCGACCACCGTTGCAGACACATAGGAGCCCATTACTACATTCAATCGTGCAGCCGGAAGTGTTCTTGCAAGATAAGCGGCCAGGCAGGTAGTCAGGGCCGGGATGAAAATGCCCTGGAGGAAACGTGCCCCGATCAGGATAATGAGGTCCTCTGTCGCTGCACAAATAAGGCCGCCTGCAGCAACAAAGACACCTCCTACAAAAATAATCGGCTGGATGCGCAATCTGTCGGCCAATAAGCCAAAGGGGAGATTGGCGATGGCTATGCCGAGGATAACGGCCGATACAGTGAAAGAAACCTTTACCATATCTGCCGAAAACTCGTTTTGAAGGATCGGCAAAACCGGTTGAGTGATGTAGATGTTTGTGAACGAGGATGAGACTAACGCAAAGACAATCAATTGAAGACGAAAATAGGAAAAACCGGCCATGTTTTCACTAATCGGTAAGAGAGGATTATCAATATCGGCATACGCTGCTTATATATTTATCACCTTTTCGTCAAACAGGGATGGTCAGGCCGGGGGAGCCGGGGCTCGGACCAAGCTGTTTTGCTGTTAAAGTCGACCATTAGAGGCAGTTTTTATTCCCCCCCCTTTTTTTTCGGGCCTATAACCAATTTTAAGGATGTTGAAATCGGCCATTCCATCACCCCCACTCTTCCCTGTTAAATGCCGCCTTTCGCGGCCACTGCGAAGCAGGGATTGAACAGGGCAAGCCTCCCCCATCAGAGGCTGTGTCACAATTCGTTCCACCGAACAGATATGAACTTTCTTATGTCATTCCTGTGGAGGCAGGAATCCAGAAGTCATTGATATTTCTGGATTCCGGATCTCGTCCCGCCTCGCGGGACTCGTCCGGAATGACGACATTCTGTAATTACGACACAGCCTCTCAAGGGGGAGGACTTTATTTCTCCCTCCCTTGGCGGCTTGTGGTGAGCAGCGTCGAACCGGAGGGAGCCAGAGGGAGGGGGTATGATCGGCATATTCATTATTTTCGTTCATAGGCCCGTTTTTTACAGTTTATTAATAAAGTCAGCTGGTTAACCCGAACATTGCATGAAATCTTTGCAGCGAGTGACTATAAGGACATACAACCACAGCGTTGTCGTAAAATTTCAGTCATCTGAGCAAAGTGCAATGTGTGATGCCTGTAATAGGGATAAAAAAGCTGAAAAGATTTCACCGCTCAGGCCAAACGGAGACTTCCATGGCCGGCGTTATTCTAAGTTCGCGGTAGTCGGACTGCAGCTTCACTTTGAAGTGCCTTGGCAATGAACCCCTCCATTTGGTGCAATATCCAGGTTAATGTGGTCCGCTCTAGTCCTTGATTTACAATCGGAGCAGAAACCTATAAACCAATAGACATCCCAGGGCTTCATTCAATTTGAAATTCTACCTGTCGGAGGGCACTTATGACGGCAAAAACTGCAAGTAAGGTCTTTGACTACCGCGCGCTTCGCCTGCTTATCGGGATCATTGCATTTGCGCTGCCCATTGTCGTCAGCATCGTTTCCTCAAGTACACTTTCGTCAATCAGTGCGTCCTATCACACAGAGGCCCGTGATTTTCTAGTTGGCATGTTATTTATCGTGAGCGCATTTTTCATGGCTTACAATGGACACACCACCACACAAGCCTGGGCCAGTAAACTGGCATCGATAGCGGCCATGATGGTTGCGCTTTTTCCGACATCCTGTGACACCTGTGATTCTGATATAATTTCAATCATCCATTATAGTGCGGCCGTGGTCCTGTTTTCGATACTTGCCTACTTTTGCTTTGGGCCTTTTAGAGAGAAAACAAAAGGTCAGGAAGGCAAGAAGGGACTGCGGAGCAAAATTTATTTTGCCTGCGGATGCATCATGGTGGGATGTCTGGTAATCATCGGTTTATCTGAAATCCTGCTCTCCGGTGAAACACAAAAAGCCTGGAGGATCACCTACTGGGGTGAAGCTATTGCACTGGCGGCGTTCGGGGTCGCCTGGATCGTGGCTGGAAAATACTTCAAGGTATTTGTTGATAAACAGGATATGCTCCAGGGTTTTATAACAACATCCTGATCACAGCAGGATAATTTCTCTAAGACCTGTTTGTGGCCAGATACCGCCCTGTTGGAAAATTGAGGGCTTCCTGACTTGAATATTGGGTATACGATATTAGCGCCTAAAATTTAAGGTGCGATCCCTATGCCCCTTCTACTGCGTATCCCGAATAGCCATTAATCTGTTTTAGGAAGGATAGCAATATCGTCCACAAAGTTTTTCCATGCGTTAAAGCCGGCTTCCTTTAAAGCATTTACTGCCCATTCGAGTTTTTCAGCAGTGGAAAAAGTTCTCTAAACAGTTCTTTGAACCGATTTCTTGCAGTTTCCGGATCTGCATATAACGCCCTTCCGCTACTGTTCATCAAGGCCTGGAAATATTGAAAATTGCCCTTCTGGTCAAAGCACGCGTAGTGTCCGTCGGAATCGTAGAGCACATAATCCGCAAAGAAGCGATCAACGCCGTAAATCTTCCAATCCGGCAGGGTCTCGGCGGTGTCGGATGATGTTGCCGGCGGAAATCCGCTACTTTTGCGGGCACGATGGGTCTCCTTTGTTTTTTCCAAATCCCCAGAAAGCATCATGTATTATATTTTTACGATGTGGTGCGATCAATTCAACAGTACCCTTCAACTGTTGATCACGCCCGTTATTTGATTCCGAAATTTACATGGAAAGTACGGTAATCCAGATTACTGGGCGGAGAATCAACGGGCTCCCCTTTCATAAAACGCATTGCGTCTGACATACCCCATTGAGTCTCCGGGAAGTCATTGCATATGGGTACGGGCCTCCTATGTTCTATGCAGCGGCCATAGCCAGAATAATTTTCTACTGTCTGGCCGGAACGGCACACGGCATGATGGAATCCCCATACATAGCAATCAGATCGCGCCGCATTGTCACCAATAATATCTAAAAGCCATAGAACCGACGTAAGTGAAAATCCGATGAGCAATACACCGAAAAATCTCTTGTGATGGGCTTTTTTAGAAGGCGATGGGGTGTCATACATCTTCGGCAACCAACCTTATGGATTGTAAAATGCTCATATGTACGTACATTTATGTTGTTGGGCTGAAATTGTCAACATTCAATTATATAAATAAATAATACATATTATAGGCTTTGTTAGGGTTATGTCAGATGCAGAGTCCGTTTCGCACGAAGCCCAATTGAGTAGATAACATTTATCATTAGGGTAAAGAGGGGCGGGGCCGGGCTTTCATTTTTAAGCGAGCAGTGCAGGACTGGGATCAAATCAATCAACCGGCTGGAAATGACCGGTAAAATGCCTCAGAAAATTTGGCTGGTAAACCAGTCGATACCCTTTGATGGCATCCTGGTGATGCCATACATGCTCGATGACTTCGGCAAGGTAATCGAAATGGCTCTGGGTATATACCCGGCGCGGAAAAGCCAATCGGACCAACTCCAGGGGTGCCGCGACTTCATTTCCGAGCTTGTCGAATTTGCCGAACATGACGCTGCCGAGCTCGACACAGCGGATACCGCCTTCCAGGTAGATGGCGTTCACCAGCCCGATACCCGGGTACTGCAGGGGCGGCACGTGGGGGAGAAATGCCTTGGCATCCAGAAAAACCGCGTGGCCGCCGACCGGCCGAACCATCGGGATGCCCAGCGGTTCCAGTCTTTTACGAAGATATTGAACCGTGGCGTGACGATACACCTGGTAGTCATAATCGAGTGCTTCCATTAACCCTACAGCGATCACTTCCAGGTCCCGACCGGCCAGTCCGCCATAGGTGGGGAAACCCTCCCGCAGGATGAGCATATTTTTGAACTGCTCCGCCCACCGATCGTCGTTGCATACTAAAAAACCGCCGATGTTGGCCAACCCGTCTTTTTTACAACTCATCGTTGCCGCATCGGCATGCGAGAATAATTCAGCGGCGATGTCCAGAAGGGATGTGTCCGCATATCCCTCTTCCCGTTCGCGGATGAAGTACGCATTTTCAGCAAAACGGCAGGCATCGATCACCAGCGGAATGTTGTGGGCAGCCAGAATTGTTTTCACCTCACGGATGTTGGCCATGGAAACCGGCTGGCCGCCGCCGGTGTTGTTGGTCACCGTGATCATACAAAAAGGAATGTTTTCGGCTCCGTATTGGCGGATACATTCTTTAAGGCGGGCGGTATCCATGTTGCCCTTGAAAGGCGCCGTGCGTGCCGGTTCCATCCCTTCCTTGCAAAGCAGGTCCACAGCCAGGGCTCCGGTAAATTCAATGTTGGCGCGGGTGGTGTCGAAATGGCTGTTGTTGGGAATGACATCCCCCTTTTTCAACAGCACCTGGGCCAGGATACCCTCGGCCGCCCGGCCCTGGTGGGTGGGCAGCACGTGCCGCATGCCGGTGATTTTTTTGACGGCGGATTCAAAATTCTTCCACGATTTGCTGCCGGCATAACTTTCGTCGCCGAGCATCAGGGCCGCCCACTGTTTGTTGGACATGGCGCCGGTGCCGCTGTCGGTGAGGAGATCGATGTAACAATCTTCGGCGTCCAGAAGAAAAACATTGTAATGCGCCGCGGTTAGCGCCTGCTCCCGGTACTCCCGGGTGGTGACTTTGATCGGTTCGGTCATTTTGATCCGAAAAGGCTCGGTGATCGTACGCATGTCTTCCCCCGTCAAAGATAGGAATTGCTTTTGGAAGTGGATCTCACAGAATAGGTAGAATTATAGCATCTGAGAAGGTAAACACAACATCCTCGATAGGGCGCGGGCCCTCTCTCAAGGAAAACTCATACCATTGGCAGGGGCTTAATTGGGATTTCATTTGGACCTGAGGTCGATACGCCTGAATTCAACCCGGCCTGACCAGGCACCGGATCGGGAGCGGGCTTTTCCGCTCATCCGGGTCCCGTCTTTGGATACCTTCAGTTCCATGGTTCCCTCCGCCTCCCAGCCGTCGGGTTTCGCGTAGGGACTGTATCGATACTTCAATGTCAACTGCCCCTTCCGGAAACTTCCCTCTGCGTGCCAGATCGCCGGTTTGCCGGTTATGAGCCCGTAGCCGATGGCTTTGACGGCGTGGCGATCCACATAAAAAATGGAAATGTTTTGCGGATCAGAATGGGTCGTTTTGATCCAGACACCGCCAGGCTTTTTAGCCGATGCCGAGGCTGACGAGAAAAGCAATATTACTATGATCAATGTCAGGGTGGACTTGGTATGACACACTTTCACCACCTCCTTTAATCTGGAATTCGATGGAACCTGTTGAATCTTCAATCGTTCGCTCATATGTTTTCATTACGTGTATAAACTCCACACAAAAAGAATAGGGACCAGATCTCACGTATTAAATATCCGAAGTGAATTTTTAAGGTTTAGGATGCGACTCCTTTGTATCAATGTCATTTCGCTTTCGCTAATTTTAATTCTTGCGATTCCTATAGTCGTGCATGCAAGTGACCTCGAGCCAGCGGTTCTGAGGGAGTCAAAGACAATGAATTTGGAGCAGGGGCGGGTACCTGCAGTGGCCCAGGGTTCTAGACTGGAAAGCAAAGGGAACAGACCCGTCGCGAGATTTACCGACAAAGGAGACGGCACGATTCGTGATAATCTTACCGGGTTGATCTGGCTAAAGAACGCCAATTGTTTCGGCGCAAAAACCTGGACCGAAGCACTATCCGCCTGCGGTAAGCTGGCAGACGGTGGCTGTGGATTAAAAGACGGTTCTGCTGTCGGAGACTGGCGTTTGCCGACAGTGAAAGAACTTCAGAGCCTGATCGATTTCGGAAAGTACGATCCTGCCCTGCCGAGCGGGCACCCCTTTACGGAGGTTCAGTCAAGCGCCTACTGGTCGGCGACCGAGTACGCCAATGACGATAACTACGCGTGGCACGTGTACTCATACTTCGGCGGTGTGACCACAAATATCAAGTCAGGGCATTACTACGTTTGGCCGGTGAGAGGTTTCGCTCGTTGTGGGAGTGGCTGTGATTGAAATTTGGATACGCATGACTTCACATAGCGGATGGTTACAGGAATTTAACTTCGCCTGATTCCATGGTAAATGTGCAAACATGAAGAACATCCCCTATATTCCTTTCCATGGGAAAGGCTCAGGCTTTAGGTAGGGTATCCATTGAAGCAAATATGATGGGCGCTCCATGATATGGAGCCGCCCATCATTTCTGTTATTCAATTGAACGATCAGGAGTTTTGATCATGCATAAGTATAAGCATGCGTGGCCGTTTGAGGGCTATTTCAAGGCCGCCTTGACTTTTGCTGCCACATCGGCCGAAACCCAATCGGTCCATAAATTTTCGTAGTTTTTCAGAAACCAGATTGCCGCATCATCGGTACTTGCCTTGTTGTCCTGCATATAGGCGAGGAATTTGTTATTGATATCCAAGGTGGTTTCATATTTCTTTAAAAACTCAACCACTTCCGGAGCCTCTTTGGGCAGGCTTTTATGGACGATGATGTCGCATTTGACCGCAGGGTATTCGCAAGCCTTGGTTGTATCCCAAATTTTCTGATCGAACTTGGGTTCTTCGAGTATCACCATGTCCAGTTTTCCGAGAACCCACGTGGGTGCCCAGTAATAGCCAAGCCAGGGTTTTCCCCGTTTGTAGGCAGTTTCCATGGATGCGGCCAAAGCCGGACCAGAGCCGGGCTGCATGATGTTGTAGTTTGCCATAATGCCATATGCTTCGAATTTTTTGTCGTTGACAAGCGCACAGGACCAACCTGGAATGCAGCTGTGGAAACGGCCCTTGGTTGGGTCCTCCGGATCCTTGAACAGTTTCCAGTACTTGGGCAGGTCGAATACGGATTTGAGATCCGGAGCCATCGGCTTAATACCCCTCTTGGCGTCGCCTTCAACAACATATCGCGGCACATACCACCCCTGGACGCTGTTGGGAAAGTTGGCTCCGAGATTAATAAATCCCTGTTTCGTGTTTGGATTTTTTCCCTTGGCCAGTCCCTCGTCGTAGAGTTCCTGCCAATTCTCCGTCCAGGTTTCCATATTGACATTGGGCGCTTCACCACCTTTGGCCTGGATCAGGGCCGTGTTGAGCATGATGGTTTCGCCCTGAACGAACTTAATCGGATATCCAAGGCCCTTTTCTATAATGATGCCGGCGATGCGGTTGTGAACCTGGGCGCTATCCCATCCGAGATCGGCAAAAATGATCGTTTTCTTTGCAACGGCCGGAGCCACACCGCCCATCAGCGTGACCATCGCCAGAGCAACAAGAACATAAAGAAATAAGTACATCGTCCGCTTCATGGGATTTTCTCCTTTCATTAATTCTGTTTGGGGTGAATAGTGCGAATCGGCATCATTCTCGCTTCGCCGAAGCCAGAGCGAAAGTGATCCGGTCGATAACTATGGCCATGAATACGATGCAAAGTCCGGCTTCAAAACCGCGTCCCACCTCGATTCGATTGATGGCCAGAAGCACTTCCAAACCGAGGCCTTTCGCCCCGATCATCGATGCGATGACCACCATGGCCAAGGCCATCATGGTGGTCTGATTGACGCCCACCAAAATTGTCGGTCGGGCCAATGGAAGTTGTATTTTAAATAGAATTTGCCAGTAGTTCGAACCAAATGCATGAGCCGCTTCGATCACGCTGGCTGATACCTCCCGGATGCCGACATTGGTCAGACGGATCACCGGCGGGACGGCGTAGATGATCGTAGCAAATAAGGCCGGAACTTTGCCCAGGCCGAAAAGCATCAGCGCCGGTATCAGATAAACGAAACTGGGCATGGTCTGCATTCCGTCAAGAATCGGTTTGATAAAGGCTTCCAGACGGTCGCTGCTGGCCATGGCGATGCCCAACGGTATGCCGATAGCCAAAGAAATAATGACCGACGCGACAACGAGAGACAGCGTCATCATACCCAATTCCCACAACCCGAGAGCCCCTATGAAAAACATCATGGCCGCCATCAGTAGCCCTGACCACCAGGACCCCAAAATCCGCCATGAGAGGATGCCGACACCGATTACTAATACCGGCCAGGGCAGCCACAGAAAAAACTTTTCAATGTACAGCATGAAATAAAGGATTGCCGTACCCAACACGTCAAAAAAGCCGCCGAACGTGTTGAGCACCCAATCCATGGCATCATCTACCCATCTGTCCAGGGGTATATCGACATTTTTGGGAAATTCCATCAGATTGTCTACCTCGTAACGCTTTGGTTTTTGCTACCCATCATTGTTTTGCTTCCTAGTTATGGCCATTTTCAAATCTGGTGACCTCCGACAGTTTGGCCAGCAACGATCCGGCAACGATGACCCCCGTCAGGTGTCCGTCCTCGGATACGACGGCAATAGGGTAGGGGCTGTCGGCCAGTAAGGGAAAGAGATCGTTCGCGGGCGTTTCAGGTGCCACCCTGTAGATATTCGTGTCGAGGATTGCATCCAATGTCTTCTCCCCGCGATCGGCGGCCCCACGGCAGTTTTTCGCCGTCACGATACCTTTTAATATGCCGTGTTTGCGAACAAAAATGGCGGAAATACCTGCGTTCGCCATTTTTCGAAGGGCTGCTTTAGGCCCATCCGTTGTTAAGTAAGCCATGGTCTCATATTTTTTCATCACCGTTTCGGCCGTGATCACCTTGCTCATGTCCACGCCCTCAACGAATCGGGCCACATAGTCGTCAGCCGGATGGGTTAGAATTTCCTCGGCGGTTCCTTGCTGCACAATAAAGCCGTCTTTCATCAAGACAATCCGGTCTCCCAGTTTAATCGCCTCGTCAAGGTCGTGGCTGATAAACACAATGGTCTTTTGCACCTTCTCCTGTAAATCGAGCAACTCATCTTGCATGTCGCGTCGGATCAACGGGTCAAGGGCGCTAAAGGCCTCATCCATAAGCATAATATCCGCGTCAAGCGCCAAGGCACGGGCCAGCCCGACACGCTGCTGCATTCCACCGGAGAGTTGATCCGGCAGGGACTCCTCCCAACCTTTTAGTCCCACCTGCTCAAGTGCCTGCATGGCGGTGTCGCGGCGCTGTGATGCCTCGACACCCTGAATCTCGAGACCATATTCGACGTTTCGAACCACGCTGCGATGGGGGAAGAGGGCGAAGTTTTGAAACACCATGCCCAGGTGCTTTTGCCGAAATTGACGAAGCTCTGTTTTATTGAGCTGGGTCACATCCGCACCGTTGACCATCACCCTGCCGGCCGTGGGTTCGATCAGCCGGTTGATACAACGCACCAGCGTCGACTTACCGCTCCCGGAAAGTCCCATCACAACCAGTATTTCACCGGCGTAGACGACAAAATTGGCATCGGCAACCCCCACACCGTGGCGGGTTTGCCTCATAATTTCGTCTTTACTTTGGCCGGCCTTGACCATTTCCAATGCTTTTTCGGGATTCGGACCGAAAATCTTGTATAATCCTTCAATGACGATCTTTTCCATCTTCCCTTTCCATTGGTATATCTGTTGGCGAACCTGATAATACATTCTCCTCCGGCGAATAAACCGGTTCAGCGGTCATCAAAGGGGCTGCAACCAGAGCCTCTGCATTCATCAGGGTCACCAAACGCTGCAACGCACTTAAGATCATGGTTTGTTCCCAGTGTTGAAGGCCTTTGAACGCTTCAACAAAAGATAGCTGCATAATGGGCGGACCTGTATCGAGCATATGAACCGCTTCAAGCGTTGTGCTAACCAGGACTCTGCGACGATCGGTTTCACTGCGCCGCCGAGCGATGAGGCCCCGCTTTTTTAATCGATCCAAAATTCCGGTCACTGTCGCCTGGCTGAGACTTACGGCTTCGGCAAGACGACCGGGCGTGATCTCGTCGTGCTTGGAAATTTCCTGCAGAACAACCAACTGAGGTCCTGTGAGTCCGTAATACTTAACCAGGGTTCGTGAATGGATATCGATCGATCGAATGATCTGTCGTAAAGCGACCAGCACCTGGTCCTCAATGGCATCTGGCCTTGGAGCATGGAGTTTATTCAGATCTTCCATGTTAAATCGCTTATGGTTCTAAATGTGTGGGAACGGATTTTTTATAACTCTGTGAACAATCCGAAAGGCACATGGCGATTCAATTGCATTATTATCAAATAATTTTAATATGTTAAGTCCTAATTGGGCCTATCTTATAAAACCGTTAAATTTCAAATATTTATATCAAAATAATTACAACTCAAAACAATTTAATTCATTGAACATAAGATTTCAACCCCTTTCTTATCACTTGCATCATGAAAAGAATTTGTGAAATATGATTCCTTGAATCGTGTTGCTGTGAATTTTGTCGTGGAGGCTGGCGATGGGAAGCGAAACGGGAGGAAACGGCTTGGAAACGGTATCTCGTAACCGTTGGGACGAATTCTGCGACGTGCTGATTGTCGGGAGTGGATTTGCCGGCCTGGCCGCCGCCATCGAGGCTAAAGGTGCCGGGAGTTCCGTCATCATCATCGAAAAAATGCCTGGCTACGGCGGTAACTCCGCTATTTGCGATGGCGGCATTGCCGCACCGGGCACATCGATACAACTGGCCAGGGGCATTCAGGACTCTGAAGAGCAAATGTACGCCGATATGATGGCCGCGGGTCTTGGCTTGAACCAGCCCGCACTGGTAAAGACAGTGGCCGAGAATGCCGCCGATGTATTCCGTTGGACCGTTGAAACGCTTAAGGTCAAGTATAAAGATCGAGTGGACCAATTCGGTGGCCACTCGGTGGCAAGAGGTCACACCACCTACAATCGATCGGGTTCGGCAATAGTGGGGCAGCAACTTAAAAAGATCCGCGAGTTGGGATTACAGATTCGGACCCGGAACTTCCTGCAACGATTGCACCTGAACGCGGACGGCCGAATAGAGGGTGCGACAATCCGTGAGGGTTATGTCTTTCCGGACGTCCATTCCGGTACCGTCAAACATATCGGCATTCATCAGGCGGTAGTACTGGCAACAGGGGGCTTCGCCAGAGACATTCCATTTAGAGAAGCTCAGGATCCAAGGCTGGACGCGACGGTGGATGCAACGACAAAGTATTCCACGACCGGGGAATCTCTGAAAGAAGCGATGCGGCTTGGCGCGCTCCCCGTTCACCTGTCCTGGATTCAGCTTGGCCCCTGGGCCTGCCCGGATGAGAAAGGTTACGGCATCGGTCCTGATTTTGCCTGTTACATCGCTCTGCCCCACGGTATTTTGATCAATCCGAAAACCGGCGAAAGATTTGTCAACGAACTCGGTGACCGTCGCATCCGTGCAGATGCGATTTTCGGAGTCGGCGTGCCCTGTGTTGCCATAGCCGATGCAACCGGCGTTGCACGGTCCGGTTACAGTATTGATCGTTGCCTTAAGAAAGGAATCGTCAAACCTTTTGAAACCATCGCCGCGATCGCAGATCATTACCAAATCCCGAACAGCCCTTTGGCAAACAGCATTGAACGGTATAATACCTTCGTCATGGCCGGCAGAGATGACGATTTCGGCAAGCCGATCCTTGATAATACCGATGCGATAAAAACGCCGCCGTTCTATGCTATCCGCCTGTGGCCGAAGGTGCACTACACCATGGGTGGGATTTTGATCAATGAAAGGGCCCAGGTGCTCAACCTGGCGAATGAACCGATCAAGGGACTCTTCGCTGCCGGGGAAGTCACCGGCGGCATCCATGGGGCTTGTCGCCTGGGAAGTTGTTCAATTACGGAATGCCTGGTGTTCGGCAGGATTGCAGGCCGAAATGCTGCAGCAGAACGTACACGGATCAATAAAACTTGAGATCATAAACATGAAAAAACCCCCGGTCATCGGTTTTATCACTGCTCCCGCTTGGTTCGACCCCGCACCGTCTGAATTTCCGGAAGTGATCGTTGAAGATGTGCAGACCCAGCAAGCCCCCCTTCTGCTCCCGGAGTTTGACTATCAGCTTACAAGTATTGCGTCGGTTCAGAAAGAATTGAATCTTTGCGCACGAAGCTTAAACGCCATGGGTTGTGATATCGCGGCGCAAGTCGGAAGCCCATTTGCCTGGGCCTGGGCAACATCCGAGAAGGAGGCTCGCTCACGCAATCGCTCGATGGAACAAGAGGCAGATATCCCCTGTCTTATGACGGGTCTAGCGATCGTCGATGGCCTTAGAGCGTTCGGCGTAAATAAGGTCGCCGCGAATTGCACGTATTACGAAAGAGACTGGCGCGATGGTTTTTCCGTTTTCTTGAGCCTGTGCGGATTTGATGTGATGCATGTCTCAACCTTGTCCGATCAGGGTTTAACCGATTCCAGCGCGAAAATGGAAGATTATGGGTGGTCGATGACATCCGAGTTAACACGCGAGTCCATCCTCTCGGTTGCAAAATCATCCCCTGATGCCGAAGCTATCGTCGTAACGGGCGCCGGGACTAGAACGTTAGAGGTCCTTTGCGAATTGGAAGCAGATATCAAACGCCCCATCATTGCCGCTGATACAATTCTATATTGGGCGATTGCGAACAGGTTGGGTCTGACCTTGAAACCCATAATGGGCTCATTGTCAAAACTGACGACCTGATATGATATGTAGCGCCGTCAATCAACTGCACGGCTTTTTGAGTGGGCCGATTTAGCCTGATACGGTTTTTTATCATCCAGTTTTTCGTATAATTCTCCGCTTTCTTTGGATCCAACCAGCGGTATAAGAAAGACTATGCATGCAATTAAGAAGATGACGCTACCTATGAATGTCAACATATCCTGATTTTTCAGGCTTGATACGATGAAGAAAATCGCACATAGGATGAAAAGAAACCAGCCCGCTAGCTGACACTTACGTTCCAGTCCAATTTTATTTTTCTGGTTTTTTCCCATTTTACTTGTTGTTACTTCTCCCTTCTATTTTGGAACATATCCTTGATATTTAATAGATGTCTCGTCTGTGTCCCTTATGCAAATGGACATGTAGCTAGAACCTATCTCAAAAATGTGGATCAGGGTTCATGGCAAGGCGCGGGGCTGAAAAAAAGCGGAGCATATACGATAGTATGTGAGCATTTTTTGACGGCCCGCAACACCGCCATGGGCACTTAGACGCGATTTTGAGATAGGTTATAAGAAAAAGCGCTGCATGATATAGTAAACCGCTATGGTATCGCTTAACCAGATTTATCTCAGGAATACAATAATCATTTTCCCGCTCCTATTGATCATTTCAGCCTGCGCAGATATCAACACGCGTATACCGGACAAGCACATGGATTTTTTAGACAAACCGCCTGGCCATCCGCATGAAGGGCAAGTCTGGCGCGAACAGCTAGTTGATATGGAGTTTGTGTGGGTGGAGGGCGGATGTTTCAAGATGGGTCAAACCGATTCTGAGAAGAAACATCTCCTTAAAGAATCGGGCGGTATAAAATATGATCAATGGTATGGGGACGAGCTGCCGTTGCATCGAATATGCGTGGATGGGTTTTGGGTAGGAAAGACTGAAGTCACCAGAAGTCAGTTTCGACGATTTGTCCTAGCAACCGGTTATCAGACAGATGCAGAAAAGCAGGGCTTTTCCCTAATCTGGAGGGGTGAATGGATGGTAAAACAGGGAGACAATTGGCACCAGGTCGAATTTGACCAGAATCCCAACCATCCTGTAGTAAACGTGTCTTGGAATGATGCTAAGGCCATGGCTCAATGGTTAACTGAACAATATGATGTGCCTGTTCGCTTGCCCACTGAAGCAGAATGGGAGTATGCGTGCCGGGCAGAAACCGATGCCATCCGATTTTGGGGGGATGCTCCAGGTGAAGCTTGTCTTTATGCGAACATAGCTGACCAAAGGGCTCAAAACCGGTTTGAAGAATTGATGATTCACACCTGTGATGACGGTCATATTTATACATCTTCTGTTCGGTCTTTTCGTTCGAATGGATACGGTCTTTACGATATGCTGGGGAATGTTTGGGAATGGTGTGAGGACAGATATGATGAAAATTACTACCATGAATCACCAAGGAGCAATCCCATGGGGCCGTCTCATGGCATCTACCGTGTAATGCGCGGGGGCTTTTGGGGGAGTGAACCGAGTGATTTGCGCTGTGCGAATCGTAGCCGGGAGGCTCCTCAAGGACGGAGCGATACCTATGGATTTCGTTTGGCCATCGTTCCTTCACAATGAAGACTTTAAACGGGAATTTCCCGATTTCACATTTTTTTCACATTTTTTTCACGACCGGTTTATGTATTTCAGCCTAAGCTTCGTCATCTTGGGAACCCGGGCCATCGCCAGAGACCGCTTATCCTTGCCTTGAAATAATTTGATCATTATACAGGGTTGAATATCACTCACACCCCGGAGGAAATCGATGACCCCAAACATCCGGCTGCTCATAATAGAAGATAATCGATCCATCGTAGAAAACATGGCCGATTTTCTAGAATCGAAAGGCTATATCCTCGATTTTGCCATGGACGGCATCGGTGGTTTTCACCTGGCCCTGACCCAGGACTATGACGTCATTGTCCTGGACCTCATGTTGCCGGGCATGGACGGTATCACCCTGTGCCAAAAACTGCGCCGGGAGGCGGACAAACAGGTCCCGGTGATCATGCTGACGGCCCGGGACACTCTGGACGACAAACTTCTCGGTTTCGAATGCGGAGCCGACGATTACCTCGTGAAGCCCTTTGCCTTAAAAGAGCTGGAGGCCCGCATAAAGGTGTTGGCAAAACGGCGGGTGAGCGCCAACAAGGTGCTGGTGGTTGACGATCTTCGCATGGATCTTGGAACTTTCGAGGTGACCCGTGGGGATGTTAAGATAACCTTGAACAACACCTGCATCTCCATTTTAAAACTGCTCATGGAATCCGCCCCCAACGTGGTGTCCCGTCAAGACCTGGAAAACCACCTGTGGGGAGATATGCCCCCGGGCAGCGATGTGCTGCGCAGCCACATGTATACCCTGCGGAAAAAAATCGACAAACCCTTCGACCATGCCCTGATCGAAACCGTCCACGGCATCGGCTTCAGACTCAAGAAAGCATCATCATGAAATTTTACCAGAACATCCGGTTCAGGATCGTGGCCTGCATTCTGCTGTACGGCACCCTGCTCGTTATACTCAACTCCGGTATCACTTTTTTTGTCATCCGCCACGACATTTCGAGGATGATTTCCAATCTCATTGAAACCGAGGTGGCCACCTTTCTTTACAAATATGAAAAGGACCGGGCGACGCCACTTCCGCATTCCAAATATATGGAAGTTTTTAAGGGCATTGAAGGGGTGCCGGGGAAATTCAAAAAAAAGGTGCAGGGGCTCGGACCGGGCATTCATGCTGTCGAAGGTCGGAGAGGCCGGTATAAGCATGTCGGGGTCATGGAACTGGAAGGCCAGGATGCACTCTATTACATGTTTTTCCACGGGAGAGAATTTTTTGAGGAGAACACTTTGCTCAGCCCAGATAAGGTCATGATGATCTCCCTGTCCCTGTTGCTCATACCGGGCATCATTATCGGCTATATCACCTCCCGCATGCTGTTTGCACCGGTGGTCAGCGTCATGGAAAAAATTCGGGATCTGAATCCTGAGCATATACCGGCCCGCTTCTCCCCTAAACATGCCGACAATGAAATCGGTATGCTGACCCGAACCATCGAGACCGCCATGAACCGGATTAACGCCTTTATCCAAAGAGAAAAGCAGTTCACCCGGGACGCCAGCCACGAACTCAGGACCCCATTGACCATCGTCAAGGGGGCGGTGGAAATCATGGAGCAGCAGCCGGAGGTGGAGACCAATCTCTTATTGAAAAAGCCCCTGAAGCGGATTTCACAGTCGGTACGGGACATGGAAACCACTGTTGATACCTTTCTCTGGCTTGCCAGGGAGGAGGTTGCGACCGGAGAAAACTGCCGGGTGGACCCCGTGGTCAGAAAAGCGATCGACGACAACCACTATCTCATCGAAAACAAGGACATCCAGCTTCACGTGGACGTGATTCATGATAAAGCGGTACGGGTCAAGGAAGAGATTCTTTATATCGCTGTGGCAAACCTTGTCCGCAATGCGTTTCATTTTACATCCCAGGGATCGATTACTGTCACCATCGACCACACCCATATCGACATTCAGGACACCGGCATGGGTATTGAAAAGGAAAAGATAGATTCGGTCTCCCTCTCCCATATCAAAGGAGAAAAGAGCCAGGGCTTCGGCCTGGGGTTGAGTATCGTCTCCCGCCTGTGCAAACGCTTCGGCTGGAAACTGGCCATCGAAAGTGAGGCAGGTAAGGGGACCCGGGTCAGGATTCTGTGGCAGGATACCTGATAACCGCGCCGATGCCTGCCATTGGAACGATTGTTCTGTTCTTTCTGATTGGAAATTCATGAGCCCTAACCCGCCTCAATGCATCTCCCTGCAGCAATCTGCAGGGAATTATCAAATTAACTTCTCCTACCCCGATTAATCCCTCCAATTATTGCGTTTGGGGCCGTCTATAACAATTGCCAAAAATATGTTCCGTTTATAGGGATGCGTGTTTCTGTCAACACAACACCGTGTCTAGAGAACGCACATCCATATAAGCTCGGCGTCGGGATCGCTATCGGTATCGGAATCGAGCCAGGACGGTTGTTTTCGAAGTCGATACCGATTCCGAACCCGATACCGATTCCGATGACTCCGGTACTTTGGCATTCATATACCGTCTCTCAACAGGCCCGCCGGATCACGGTAACGGTATGTTTTTCCAACATCCGGTTTATATTTCACAATTTTTTCACTTTTTTTCTACGGCCTGTTCACGCCCTCCGATCTATCCTTCGATCATCATTCACGGAGAGGGAGGGTTTATGTTTGGAAATAGGTTGTCATCAAAATGGAGTTGTTCACGTGATATTTCAATCCTTACCGTAATCATTCTCGCCACCCCGGGGCTTTGCCTTGCCCAGGAGGAAACGGTCGAAAAATATAGTGGACAATCGCCGGCACGCTGGTCCCCTTTCATTCAAGGCGGCTACGTCGGGCAGGGTGAGACCGATATGGACAACGGTGGCCGCTTCAGTACCAGCAGGGAGCTATTGGTTACCGGCATTGGTTATACTCCGGATTCGGAAAAATTTTATTCTTTGTCTCTCGGATACGGTGCCCACGACTATAAATTCATGGGACGGCGGTATGGCAGGCCTAAGGCCGTGGCAAAATATTCATTCGATCCGTCTGGGAGCGTCCATGCGATGGCGTCTGGATCCTCAGTGGACCGTATTTGTTACCCCATCGCTAAATTATGAATGCTGAAGATGGCCCGAATACCGGCGATGCCCTGGCTGGCGGACTCATGGCTGGATTTACTTACCGCTTGAGCCATAGGCTGACCCTTGGACCCGGAATCGGAGTCTTTAATCAGGTTGGGGATAAGGCAACGGTCCTGCCCATCCTTTTGATCCGATGGAAAATTACCGATCGTTTGAGCTTCGATACCGGCCGCGGTTTGGGCGCAACCCTTGGCCCAGGCTTGGGTTTCAACTACCGCCTGTCGGAAAAATGGAATTTAGGGGTCGGTGGCCGCTTCGAGCAACTGAGATTCCGTTTGGATGACGAAGGCGTTGCGCCCAATGGCATAGGAGAAGATTCAACCATGTCATGTTATGGCAATGTCACCTACAGTGTTAATCCCGCATCCAGAGTCAGCCTGATCGTGGGTGCAGATTTAAATGGTACGCTCTCTCTGGAAGATGAAGAGGGAACAGTTGTCTCCAAAGAGGACTACGATACGGCCTACTTTATCGGCCTTTCTTTCAGTATTCGATTCTAACAGGCTTTTGACAACGGGCCTATGAACAAAAATAAGGCTACGGTATTCAGCAATTCTTTCACCCCCACCGCGCCTCCCCCATCAAGGGGGAGGACTATATTTTCTCCCTCCCCTGGCGGGAGGGAGCCAGTGGGAGGGGGTAAAATTGGCTCATTCCTTATTTTTGTTTATAGGCCCGTAAAAGAATGAGATAGCAACATGGCAATCCGATATAAGAATATGTTTAGAGCCGCTCATCCGTTGACCGGGCGCCCGTGGGCCCGGGCACTGCTGGTGGCGATGACGGCGATACTGATCTCGGGCTGCAGCTCGGCGATTCACGATATCGAGGCACCACTTGACGTTCCGGCACAGTTTTCCGAATCCGGCAGCTCGCCGTTGCCTGACCGGTGGTGGTTGTCCTTTGATGACCCGGTGCTGGACGGGCTCATCGATCAGGCCCTGGCGAACAATTTCAGCCTGAAGACCGCCTGGGACCGGCTCAATCAGGCTGAGGCCCTGGCGCGAAAGGCAGGCGCGGATCTCTACCCCGCAGTCGATGCCGAGGCCGGCGCTTCATGGACCCGTTCCCGCGAAGCCGGCCAGACAAACAACAGCAACAGATACACCCTGGGCCTTTCTGCCAGCTACGAAGTGGATCTGTGGGGACGCATCCGCTCCAGTCGTGATGCCGCTGCGCTGGACGCACAGGCCAGTGCGGAAGAACTTCGGTCCGCGGCCCTCACCCTCTCGGCACAGGTGGCCGGCACCTGGTACCAGTTGGTTGAGCAGTACGGGCAACTGGATATACTCAGCGAACAGATCGACACCAATAAACAGGTTCTCGATCTGGTGACAGTGCAGTTCCGCACCGGCAAGGTCGGCATCGCCGATATGCTGCAGCAGGAGCAACTCGTCGAGTCCAACCGGGGCGAAAGGGCAAAGGTCATGGCCCAGGTCAAAGTCCTCGAGCACCAGTTGGCGATTCTTCTCGGATATTCCCCCCAGCAACCGGTGGCACCCCGGGTTGCAGAGTTTTCGGTTCTACCTTCCATGCCGGAAACGGGTCTGCCGGCCGAATTGATTCGACGCCGCCCGGATATCCTCAGCGCCTATTACAGCGTTCAGGCGGCTGACCGCAACCTGGCTACCTCCATTGCCAACCGTTTCCCCCGGTTGAGCCTCACGGCCGGGGTGGATACTTCGGGCGGGGATACCAGCGACCTGTTCGACAACTGGCTGGCAACACTTGCCGCCAACCTGGTGGCCCCGGTTATTGACGGGGGGGAGCGAAAGGCCGAGGTAGACCGGACCCGCGCAGTCGCCTCCGAAGCGCTGCACACCTACGGCCAGACCATACTTGAGGCCCTGGGCGAAGTGGAGGATGCTCTGGCGCAGGAACAGCGCCAGTATGATTTCATCGCGAGCCTAGACACGCAGTTGACGCTGGCCGGGCAGGTCATTGAACGGTTGCGGGACCGGTATATTCAAGGAACGGTGGATTACCAGCGCGTACTTGACGCACTGATCTCCCAACAGGAGCTGGAACGCAGCCTTTGACCGCCAACCGGAACCTTGTGGAGAACCGTATCGATCTGTGCCGGGCCCTTGGCGGAGGATGGGAGTTAGAGCCGCCGGAACAGAATCAGTCCGCCGCTTCAGCAACAGTTGACAAAGATGTCCTCCGGTTCGACGGATGAGGTCCGGGTGAATATGAAAGGGTAAAGGTGAAATACATGCTGTTGAAACAAGATATCTCAGTATCCAGAAATAAGGAAAATCCCAACGCTGGAGCCGGAGCCGAAAGCAGACCTCGCCAACGCCCGGGGAGGGGTATTTCCCGTGTTCTGCTGCCCATGGCCATCCTGGCCGCAGGCGCGGTTGTGTCCTTCTGGCTGTTGGAAACCAGCCCCCAGGCAAAACCGCACCCCCGGGCGCGCAACGCGACCCTGGTGGCGGTCAGAACGGTGGATTACGGCCCCCAGCAGACGGTTGTCACAGGCATGGGAACCGTTACCGCTGCCTGCGATGTGGAACTGAAACCGCAGGTCAACGGTGAAATCATCGAACTGAACCGCAACCTGGTGCCCGGCGGTCATTTCCAACAGGGCGAGACACTGCTCAAGATCGACCCCACCGACTACCGGCTGGCCGTGCGGCAATTGGCCACCGATGTCGCTAAGGCCGAGTCGGAGTTGCAGCTCGAGCAGGGCAACCAGTTGGTGGCCCAAAAAGAGTACGATCTGCTGGGAGAAACGGTCAGTGATATGGAGAAAGCACTGATACTGCGCCGGCCCCAGTTGGAAAACCTGCGTGCCACCCTTGAAGCGGCCCAGGCCAAACTCGAACAAGCCCGCGTCGATCTATCGCGCACCCGGATCAAGGCGCCGTTCAATGCGGTGGTGCAGTCACGACAGGTCAACGTTGGCACCCGGGCCAGCGAATCCACCGTACTGGCCACCCTGGTGGGCACCGATGCCTACTGGGTGGAAGTATCGGTGCCGGTGAGCCAGCTGCGCTGGATTCGGATTCCGCAAACCGGGAAAGATGACGGGGCCCTGGTCCGGATCTACGACGCGGGCGCATGGGGTGACAGGGTCTATCGGGACGGTCGGGTGATGCGCTTGGAAGCGGACCTGGAGGAGCAGGGACGCATGGCGCGGCTGCTGGTCCGGGTGGAGGATCCCTTGAGTCTGCAGCCGGGCAATGCGGGTCAGCCCCGCATGCTGCTCGGCTCTTATGTGCGGGCTGAGATCCAGGGAAAGCAAGTACCCCTGGCCGCGGCCATCGAACGTGAGTTCATCCACAACGGCAGCAACGTCTGGGTCATGGACTCCGAAGGGGCCCTTGCTATCCGCCAGGTGGAGATCGCTTTCCGGGGGATGGACCGCATGCTGATCACCGGCGGAATCGCGCCAGGGGAAAACCTTGTTATCACTGATCTGGCTGCACCGGTGGAAGGAATGTTGCTGCGCACTGGTGACACTGCCATGGATGAAATTGCAGCTAAGCGTTCGACCCTTCAGGAGGACCCCTCATGAACGAAAGTCCTACTCCCCGGACCCGCGGTCCGATCTCCTGGATGGTGAATAACCGGGTGACGCCGAACCTGCTGATGATTTTTTTAGTGTTGGGCGGATTGTTTATGACCACCCGCATCAAACAAGAGGTCTTTCCCGAGTTTGACCTGGATATGGTGACGGTTCGCGTGGAGTACTCCGGAGCGAGCCGCGAAGAGGTCGAGCAGGGGATCATCCTGGCCGTAGAGGAGGCCATCCGGGCTATCGACGGCGTCAAAGAGCTGACCGCCACGGCGGCCGAAGGCAGCGCAACAGTCAACGCCGAGTTGGAAGAAGGCGCCGACAAGCAGAAAATCTATCAAGAAATTCAGCAGGAGGTCGATCGGATCACCACGTTTCCTGAAGATGCCGATCAACCAGAGGTCTCCCTGGTGACTCGCCTTCGGGAAGTGCTTGCCATCAACCTCTACGGCGATGTGCCGGAAATGGCCTTGCGGGAAACGGCAGATATCGTTCGTGACCGATTGCTGCAAAGTTCCGATATCACCCAGGTCGAATTGGCAGGAGCCCGGGACTATGAGATCCAGGTCTCAGTCCCCCAAGATCGATTGCGGGCCTACGGTCTGACCCTGACCGGCGTCGCCCAGGCGATCGACAGCGCCTCGACCGAAATCCCCGGTGGCTCGGTGGATACGGCCGGTGGAGATATTCTGCTACGGGTGAAAGACCGCCGTGATTGGGCCGTTGAATTCGCCCAGATCCCCATCGTGACCACGGCCGATGGCAGCGTGGTTTATCTGGAAGACATTGCACAGGTGCGTGAGGATTTCGAAGACAGCGACAAGTCCGCCGCCTACAACGGAAGTCGTAGCATCGGCATTGATGTTTACCGGGTCGGAGACCAGACTCCAATGGGGGTCGCCGAGGCGGTACGAACGGCCTTGGGTGAGATCGAGCGCGATCTGCCCTCCGGCATCGAGTGGCACATCAGCCACGACAGCTCCGAAGTCTACCAGCAGCGCCTTGAACTGCTGTTGAAGAACGCCTTCATGGGGTTGGTGCTTGTACTGGTGGTACTCGGGCTGTTTCTGGAGCTCAGGGTGGCCTTTTGGGTCACTGTGGGTATCCCCACCGCGTTTCTCGGAAGCCTGCTTTTTTTACCTGCCGTGGGCGTTTCAATCAACATGATCTCCATGTTTGCCTTTATCGTGGCCCTGGGAATCGTGGTGGACGACGCCATCGTTGCCGGAGAGAACATTTACGAATACCAGCAGCAGGGAATGGATTTTGCCAGGGCAGCCGTACTCGGAGCCCGTGACGTTGCAATGCCCATCACATTTTCCATCCTTACCAACGTGGTAGCCTTTTTGCCCCTGTTTTTTGTTCCCGGAGTGATGGGAAAAATCTGGAAGGTCATTCCTTCGGTAGTCGTCACTGTCTTTCTCATCTCCTGGGTCGAATCGCTGTTGATCCTGCCGGCCCATCTGGCCCATGCCAAAAAGAGATCCTCGGACCGGTCGACCACCCGGCTGCACCGCTGGCAGCAAAATTTTACCCGGCAAGTGACACGCGTCATTAACGAGGTTTACGGCCCATTTTTGGAACGGTGCATCCGCTGGCGTGCCCTTACCGTGGCCCTGGGCCTGGCTGTGTTGGTTGTCGTGGTCAGCTACGCCCTCAGCGGTCGCATCGGCATGATCCTGATGCCCCGGGTCGAATCGGACCAGGCTGTGGTGACCGCCGTCCTCCCCGTTGGCAGTCCCATTGCCAAGGTAAAGGCCGTCCAGGATAGATTGGCCGGTGCCATGGAAGCGGTGGCAGAAGAAAACGGCGGAGATCAGCTTCTCGAGGGTATCTTTTCCAAGATCGATGAAAACCAGGTGGAGGTGCGCGCCTACCTCACCGATCCCGCAGTGCGTCCCCTCGGCACCGGGGAGGCAAACAGTCTGTGGCGGAAAAAGCTCGGTCCGGTAGCAGGCCTGGAATCGCTGCGCTTCCAGTCAGACCGCGGTGGGCCCGGATCAGGGGCTGCGTTGACCGTGGAACTCTCCCATTCCGACATCGATGTGCTGGACCGGGCAAGTGCAGCCCTGGCCAAGCGCCTCGCCGAATTTCCGAATGTCAAGGATATCGACGACGGTTATACTCCGGGCAAGCAGCAGCTCGATTTTTCCATCAAGCCGGAGGGGCAGAGCCTGGGTTTGACTTCTGCCGAGGTGGCCCGGCAGGTGCGCAACGCCTTTTCCGGTGCCGAAGCGCTAAAGCAGCAGCGCGGCCGCAACGAGGTGACGGTACGCGTCCGCCTGCCAAAAAGCGAGCGCGCCAGCGAATATCATGTGGAAAATTTGATGATCCACACCCCGGCCGGCACCTTCGTGCCGCTGATAGAGATCGCCGACGTCGAACGGGGTCGTGCCTACACCACCATCAGCCGCAGGAACGCCCGCCGCACTGTGACGGTGAGCGCCAATGTTGAACCCATCGGCGAGACCGGTCGGGTGCAGGCAGCCCTCGACAGCACCCTGCTGCCCGAATTGGCTCGTGAGTACCCCGGTCTTGTCTATGGCTATCAGGGTCGGCAGGCCGACATGAAAGAAAGCATGCAAAGCCTATTCGGTGGGTTCGCCATGGCCATACTGCTCATTTACTTCCTGCTGGCAATTCCGTTCCGAAGCTACAGCCAGCCGCTGATCGTCATGTTCGCCATTCCGTTCGGTGCTTTCGGAGCGGTACTGGGACATTTGCTGATGGGCTACAACCTCAGTCTGATGAGCATGATGGGGATCGTGGCCCTCTCCGGAGTGGTGGTTAATGACTCGCTGGTACTAATCGATTACGCCAACCGCAGGCGACGAAAAGGCGTCGGCCCGGTCGAGGCGATCCATGCCGCCGGCCTGCGACGCTTCCGGCCCATCGTCCCGACGACCCTGACAACCTTCGGAGGCCTATCACCTATGATGTTTGAGACCTCCCGCCAGGCAAGATTCATGATCCCCATGGCATTGTCCCTCGGTTTTGGCATCCTCTTCGCCACGGTCATTACCCTGATTCTGGTCCCGTGCCTGTACCTGTTAATCGAAGACATCCACCAATGGGTAAGGCCCAGAGCGTCTCATGAGCCGGAACTGGACGTCGTACAGGCGACGTAAGTGGGAGAACGATGATCGAATGTAGAATCTGCTTAGATCATTATTTTTGGGGTTAAAACTGGTCGTCTAAGGCCGTTTTCAAGGCTCTTTTTCTTATGATATAACTATTGTTCCAAATGATTAGCGTGGTCCGACCCAGGCCTGGGAAAGGAAAAGCAGCCTATTTTTCCTAATCGTAGGGTGTGTTTAATGTTGACACGGCCTTTCATGGGCGACCCTGGCCAACAGAGCTCGCCAACAACTAAAGCCTAAACCCCTATCAACTTTTTTGTTTGGTAAGTATTTCTTTTGCTAAATCCACTGCGTGTTGAGCCGGAGATGGCGGCGATTTTCCGAAATCAAGATTGTCTGGAGAAAGGGCCGTTATAATTTCGATAAGTGTAAAATCTTTTGATGAATCCGAATCTATTATTTCAATCGCATCGGCTCTGGCGTCAAATAATGCCGACAACCGGATGTTATAGCGGTATAAATTAATAAGTATTTGGACGAGAAATATTAGAATGAGCAAAGAGCCTATACGTGTTGTCAAAGTTGAAACAAGTACAGGAACACTTGCGCTACCGGCCTTTTCGCCAGCCAGACTCTCAAGAACATTAGGTGCCATACTTACAGCATCTTTTAACTCTTCGGATGAATAGACTAGATTGTCGAACATCACATTCAGTCGAGAGACTATCATTTTCAAGTTTCGCCACATCTCTTCATCTGAAACTGAATCGATGATTGTATCGAGCTTTTTCGTGATTTCCGGATCTTTCTTGTGTGCACCTGTTGTCCTATAAATTTTAGCAGCCTTTCCTATCTCTTCTAATGCAACCTTTGATTCATCCAGAGTCGAAGATAACTTTACGGTTACCATGCCAGATTCTTGGGCAACGTATCTATATTCTTCTAAGAGTGAAAGTGTAATGGGAGCGGCCGCTGTCAATTGATCTTTTAAATTTTTAAAAATTTCTGTTTGTAGTTTGACTGCTTCACGGCTTACCAATTCTCCAGCAATGACAAAAATGTATATACCTCCGGCTAATGCAACACCAATGAGGCTAAGAACTGCATATGCGAGTAATCGAAGCAATAAAGCTCTTTTTCTAAATTTCTTTGCCATGAATGTTAATTTCTGGTCGTCCATCTCATTCTCCATCTTAACTATCGTAGAGTCCAAAGGATTATTAGTCGGCCATAGCAATCAAGTAGCTTGTTTCCAATATTTGATGAGCGAACAAGAAAAATGAGGTTGCTAATCTGAATCAATGAAGGGAAAATATAGGCCCAGATCTCAAGTATTAAATTCTCGAAGCAAATTTTCTGTTTGAACGTTTAGATCAGTTGCAGCGGATGAAACACCTCGAGGCCGGTGCCTTCCGCAAGCTGAATTTTGCACACACTGCTCTCGGTAACGATGGCATCGATGTCGGCAGCTTTGAACAGGTCAAAGAGGGCATCCCCCACGGCCATGGAGAGTTTGTGGCCCAGAAGGCCGGCCTTCAGACCGAAGGTCCCTCCCATACCGCAACACGTACCGGTTTCAATAACTTCTACTTCCGCACCGCGACGTCGCAGCCATTGCCTGGCACCCTTTCCGGATCCGAGGGATCGCTGATGGCAGGGGATGTGAAAACCGAATTTTCTGCCCTTCAGCGATTTTCCACCAGGTGCCTCCCCGGACTTTTCTTCGAGCTTATTCAGATACTCGAACAGTTCATAAGCGTTATCGGCAACCCGCCGGGACTCGTCATCCTGTTTCAGGAGGTGGGGGTAGGATTCGGCCAGACAGTAGGTGGCCGTGGGTTCGATGCTGACAATGTCATAGCCCTCCTGTGCATAGGGAGAGAATTTGGCCACATTGCCGGATGCCGTTTTTCGCGCCCGATCCAGATCCCCGTAGGCAATGAAAGGATACCCACTGGCCTCCTGCTTGGGCACGATCACTTCGCAATCCAGGGATTCAAGCTGCTCAACGGCCGCCATTCCCAGGGCGGGATCGTTATAGTTTACATAGACATCGACAAAAAACGCCACCTTCCGCTGCGGGTCAACCACCTTCGACCGACGGTTTTTGAACTGCTGCATGAACGTGGGGAAAACAAAGGGCGGCACTTTTCGATCGGCCGACAGACCGATGGTCTTTTCCATTACCTTGCGGAGGGCAGGGGTGTTCAGGGAAAAGTTGGCCAGCGGAGCCGTGACGGAACCCAGGCCGGCAGCCTTGTCGGCGCCCATCATGACTTGATTGGGCAGGGGGTATCCATGTTTTTTGGCGTCCCGATGCTTTATCTCGGCAATCATGTGGGGCATGTCGATCTTGGCCGGACAGATCTCCTTGCACAGGCCGCAGGAAATGCACAGGGGCGCAAAATCCCCGGCGGTTTCGAGGCCATGAACGCCGGCCGTCCAGCAGATGCCCATGGGGCCGGGGTAGATGTAGCCGAAGGTGTGCCCGCCCACGATACCGGAGGTGGGGCACACGTTCATGCACGCCCCGCAGCGGATGCAGTACAGGGACTCCCGGTAATCCGGATCATCCCGCATCTCGGTGCGGCCGTTGTCGAGAATGATGATGTGGCTCTCCCGGTGCGGCTGGTCCCCGTCTTCTCCGAGAGGATTGCGGCCGTGCATCCAGGTGACGTAGGTTGTCGGAAGCTGGCCGGATGCGCTGACCGGGTGGGCCAGGATCATGAGCATGGCGTCTTCGATGGTCTCGACGATTTTTTCCATCCCCATGACACAGACGTGGCAATGCCCGATGCTCGATACGTTGCGGGCGTTGCCCTCGTTGGTTTCGATGCAGATGGCGCCGGTTTCGGCAATGCCGATGTTGGCGCCGGTCATGCCGATCTGGGCATTCAGGAAAATGGGCCGAAGATATTTGCGGACAACCTTCATGATGCTCGGGATGTCGCCCTGAACGGGCTTTCCGGTGGCTTTTGCAAAAATCTGGGCCACTTCCGGCGCCATTTTGTGAACGGAGGGAAACACCAGGTGGAACGGCTTTTCATTCACGAGCTGAATGATGAGTTCGCCCAGGTCGGTTTCCACCACATCGATGCCAGCATCGATCAGCGGCTGGTTCAGCTCGATTTCTTCGGTGGTCAGGGATTTGGATTTCGCCAGGTGGGTTGCGCCACGTTCCTTGGCCAGGTCGATGCAATACTTGATGACATCGGCCGCGGTCTTGGCCTCGAACACCTTGGCGCCCCGTTTTTCCACATTTTCAATGAACTGCTTTTTCAGGCGGGGAAGATCCTCGATGCAGCGCTCCTTGGCCTTCCGGACGTCGTTTCGAAACGCCGCGCCGCCCGGCAGGGTTTCCAATGCCCGCGCGCGCGTGTCGCGTCCGCGCTTCATGCACCTGAGCAGGGCATCGCTGGCGGATCGATCCTTCAGCGACGCATCGATCTTTTCGTACAGACGTTGATAGCGTTGAGTGGTCATGGGTTTCTCCAATTTGACAAAAGTTTACCGCAGAGCCGCAAAGCACGCAGAGGAGGTGCCTGTTTTTTCCAGAATCCCTGAGAGGGGGATTCTGGAAAACCGATGCCTCAAAAAATAAGTAATCGATCCGTATCGGTTGAAAGGCGATATTTTTACTTTTCGTCCTCCCTGTCCTGAGCTCGGTCGAAGGGTCAGCGAAAAGTAAAAAAAACTATCAGCTCAGCGCGCTCTGCGTCTCCGCGGTAAGATTCTATTTGGCTTATCTGCCAATAATGACCGCGTGCGCCTCGCCCGGCCCATGCACGCCCAGGGTCAGCTTCAGTTCGATGTCGCCCGTGCGGCTCGGACCCGAGATGAAGCTGATGACCAGATTTTCATCGTGCTGCTTCACGATCTCGCGGATGCGGGTCGATCCTTCCTCAAACCGGTTCACGATATCGGATGCATGCAGCACACCGATATAGGTCGGCGTAAGCGCCGACACCAGGCGCACCGCGTCGTTTGTGGTTGTTTCCACCAGGGTACCGGACTGGGCGATGGCAAACGTGATACCGGTGATCCCCACGTCGGCTTCGTCAATGGCTCCCGGCAGGGTCTCGGCGGCATACGGTTCCTTGAGAACCTTTATGCCGTCGCAACCCGCTTCGATGGCGGTCACCAGCGAATCGGGCAGATTCGCCAGGGCGACGCATTTGGCCTTCTTGGACGTAATGATGGAAAGGATTTCGTCCACCGCGGCCTGCTCGGACGGGACGGCGTGGGCAACACCTTCCAGTTTTTCGAAACACTCGGCAAAATCGAATTTTATCTCGGCATTCATGGCATCTCGACAGTCCTTATAAGGTATTGGGGGGAGGGGTGTTTCTTCCGTCATGCCGATCGCTCTCTGCACAAGGACAGGTAACGTTTCGGCATTAAGTCAGGAAAAAACTAAAAAATTTCTGGATTCCGGGTCAAGCAGACTGTGTCATAATTATGTACCAATTACTACTGAATAACCGTATCGATAGGTGATATATAGGTTGTAAAATCAAGGAGAACGATATGGCATTCCGATACGGCCAAGACCGAAAGCAATTGGCCCT
>Ga0209780_1000195_pt1 | contig 29798 bp, 15 predicted proteins | sample WorMetexBAHAMAS2_FD_187384 | JGI IMG/M metagenome (GOLD analysis project Ga0209780, IMG submission 187384) | Marine gutless worms symbiont microbial communities from Max Planck institute for Marine Microbiology, Germany - Inanidrilus exumae... | ecosystem: Host-associated > Annelida > Digestive...
CCAACGAAGTCACACGTCTGATCCCCAGGCCACCGTCGCGAACTGGCAGACTGGCCTGAATCCACTTCATATCAGAAAGATCTGAGTTAGTAATTTGCTGAACCGAATCTCTTAACAGATCGTCAATTATTATTATTATTATTATTATTATTATTATTATTGAAGAATATAGCGAAGAAGGCAAATGTGCCGCTTTCTTGTAGCTTCAGTCACGGTTCACTCCTGATCCCCCTTTTCCTTGGAATACGCCCAGGCGACAACTGTTACTCCTGTCTTTGTTTTTGAGCGTCGTGTTCAACATGTGATTCAGAGAGACGAGACTTAAGCCTCGTTCACATCGCACGAACTGAACTGAAGTAGTGAACTGATCTGCGTGTGTAGGTTTTTTATTTTTATTTCTTGTGTAACATTGTAACATTGTGCGAATGTCACGGCGCAATAAAAGGCTACTTACTTACTTACTTACTGTATATCTATCGTTATTTTGATTTCTACTGAAAATAGAAATGGAATATAAACATCCATTTTCATTTTGAATCCAATCCCGTGTTTTACGTAACGAATTATAATCACCGGTATCCTTTTTTATTTAAAAAGGGAAAAAGGAAAGGAAGAGTATTTATATAGCGCCTTTTATATACTATGTATATCTCAAAGCGCTCAGGCATGGATCACACAGTTTTACTTGCAAATACACCATGCCTGCCTTTTCCTTCGTAAGCGTTCACCAGATGGCGCCACCCCTGACTGAGGTAATAGACATCCAATTGCAGTTTACTACTCGTCTATCAACCCCGAAAGGATGAAAGGCTGGGTTGGCCTGGTTGCTTGACCTATAGCGGACGGTTTACCCACATAAGTAGTCACCCGTCAGCTATCGGTCGAGCGCAGGACAGGGAAAATTCGCCGGCCAAACACCGACGTTCTACCACTGAGCCAACCAACCATCACCGTTAAACGTAGGCCTATAATTTAGCGTTGCTTAGGTGTCAACGCCTCTCTACTCCGTTGACGTAGTCCATTTTGTGTCATTTTCCATTCTAATGAAAAATGGAAAATGGATGTTCGTATTCCATTTTTTAAATTTTCCGTCATCAGTGAAAATAAAAGTAACGGTAGATTCACGGACTAGTAACTCCAGTTCAGTTCGTGTGATGTGATCGATGCTTAACGTTGACCGTTGCATGCTCGGCTTTGTTTTCGGACTGCTAATGAGTAGCGTGACTTCGGTCGACCAGCTACAGCTGCTGTTGGCTGCATGGGGCCGGCATAATCGGCAGTTTTCCGCGAAATTCCGCGAAATGCAGCAGTTTTTTCCGCATTTCTACTCGCTCTTCATCTCTTGTGATTCTCCTTCGTCCACGTACTTTATCCTATAAATTACGAATAACTGATCGTTCCTTCAGATATGCTTCACCTTGTCTCTGGAATCAACTACTTGCTTATGTAAAAAATGGTCACTTTTATGTAACCAAAACACATACTTGTTTATCGACGTTTCGACCTCGTAACAAAAAGGATGAAAGAAATCATCCAGGCATTTTATCGACCTCTATCGCTGTTAAATGTCTTTGATAAAGTTATGGAAAATTAATCTATAAACGTTTATCTGATTTTTATTTATAGGATAATGAAGTTTTGTACAATTATCAGTTTGGATTTAAAAAGAACTAGTGAACATCACAGGCAGTAATGGAAATAATAGATAATATTTATCATACTAGGATAATCATGAGACAACTAGTTGTCTCATGATTATCCTAGTATGATAAATATTATACATTCCTTCTTATGTTTAGTCGGAGCTTTTTAAATTTGTTTTGTGTGTGTGTGTATTTATATTTTATCCACACATGCTAATAGGCAAGGTGTGGATATATCGTTTACTGTTTGTGTCTTTGTTTGTTTGTTTGTTTGTACGGTTACGGATTTCTCCGGCGAGGATAAAGCTTGCGGCGTCAAATTTTGCACGGCGATTCATCGGCGTCTCAGGCAGGGAATCTCCCATTTTTGTGAACTTTGCTCTCCCAGGAGCCCAAAAATCGGACGAATCGGCCAGCGCGCCCTTGAAATGTGATGCTTCTAGGCTGTTGTGACTCACATGCCTATCAAGTTCGCGCGGCGTGTGGACGTAGGATCGGCATGTGTGGATATACGTCTGTCCCCCGAAGACGGACGTACTTGTTGTATTTTTCGTCTGTCAGTAATTGAGATTGACTAGCATTGATGGGTAATTACCTACACTGGCAGCTCGCCACTGCAATGATTATAGTTTATTTTGCAATTACTTGGTAAATAAACTCTCGTTTTCTCTCTCTATCTGAGGTCTTTATCAGGACTGACTTCCGGTTTCTGACTGACGTCAGTAAGTATTTTTTTATACGTGGCTCAGTTGGTAGCACCTGTAGTCTTGATTCATGTTCCTGTTCTTCCTGATCAATACTCCCTCTCTTATGTGTCTACCAGTCTTGCCTGACTCTCGATCAATCGCCCTGACATTAACCCACGTATGCAACGAGAATTTTGTAACAGACTTGGAAAAATAAAAAAAAACAAAAAGACGATATCACGCAGCAACACTTCGCCATATAGTCAATGTGCTGAACATAATACAGCTATCACCTTTTTAATGTTTTGCTATTTTAGTTGTGTGATGCAGCAATACTTGTATTTTGGAACAAGAAGCTCAGCTATCGCCGAGAGACCCGCGCGACGCTCTGTATTAGTTGAAATATGGGCCTATACGGTTATATGAATAACGCAAACAGATAGCGTGTCAGCCTCAGGAGCACTTTCAGAAACTGCCACGTTTTATTCAGCTACCCGCATAGTTTTGTACACGCTTCGTTGCAGTGGGCTCAACTATCGCACAGCGAGAATGTGATGCTACGTGTTACGTACATGTAACGCTGAAGTGAGCCATGTATATGATCAACAGACTTCGACACAACCGACTTTGTCGGTGTCAACTGGATCGTAACTGTGATCAACGATATTCGACCATCACCAACGTTGTCGATAACACCGCGTATTTCTCCGCCAGCGCACCGTCGTAGACGCGGACCACCGTGGCGGATGGACACAAAGTTTCGGCGGTAAGGCGTCTAAGCCGGAGACCTCTCGACCTTACCTGCATCTGACGCCCCCATTTGGGATGATCCCATCTGAATTTCGTAGATATCTTTCGCTTCATAAAATTAGACTATACCCGAGCCATCGTGCGGCGTTGTTTTTGAGATCCTGCGTTAGCCGTTTTGATAGGCCTACAATAGTACAATAGCGTCCTGGTACTGGTACAGACAAACAGACAGACGGACGGATACGCAATGACAGCAAATTCTGCGCTAGCACAGCATCGCGCGGGTAAAATGCATTGCCGGTAAACAGATTTAAGCTAGCTTATACTGTCATTCCCGTATGCACTGAATGGTTCGTGATGCAATGAAATTCTACAGAGTACCGTGTTCATTATTTTCCAGTCCTGTATTTCAGCGATCCCATCTAAATTTATCTTAGCGATACTTCCACCTTGCCGCTGCAGCTGACGCGTTTGCGACAGCTAAGTTTCTTGTGTTTTTAGATCTTTGTCGTTAGTTTTCCTGTTTTGCTTCAGTACGCGCCAAACTAAACTGTCAGCATTTTTATCGTATTCTATAGGCGACGTTGCGTTATACGCATTCACACGCGCATACGTTCTCGCGATTGTGTGATATTCCTGACTGACAGTAGGCCTACCGCGTGATACTGTCACTCATCGCGTGTTTTCTGATAAGCCATCTCGAAGTTTTGACAAGTGTTCAACAACTGCTGCAGTGGCCGACCGTGGCTCAACAAGAGCCGAAAATTTTACCCGGTCTAGATATTTACCTCATACCAACGGCACATTGCCACTATCACACAAGTGAAGCGATAAAAATTATCCGTTTTTGCACCATCTGTACAGAGCACGATCTGGATTGCGACAGCGAGGCTTTTTGATCATCAACACACTGGTTGGTGTAACATCAGAAGCAGCCAACCGGGCCCGCGCCGCCTTGGGTGTGCAATTACGCAGCTTTACTCTTTCTTCAATGCTACCTGATATTACTGCAAGCAAACGAGTGAAGTTTATCTAAAATTGCCATCAATAGATCGAGCAAATGACAAAACCGCAAATAAGAAAACTACAGCACAACAAGTACGTCCATCTTCGGGGACGGCCGTATATCCACACATGTCCACACATGTTGATCCGATGTCCACAAGCCGCGCAATTTCACGAACGGCACATCTCTGGCGCGGCTTGTGGTCAGCGCTATCAGTGGTCACTGAACTATAAATATGACTGCAGGTTAGGCTAGGCTCCTATTCGTTCGATTTTGGGCTTCTGGGGAACTTCTGGGGAGCAAAGTTCCCCAAAATGTGTCATTCCCGGGCCAGGACGCCGATGAACAATTACAATTAAAAGGCCTATTACGTGTTCATTACTACTTGTTGTAAATGTGTTCATTACTACTTAAATAGGCTTAGTAGTTTTTATTGTTCGGATCACTGTAAGTGCTATTTATCTAGCCTTGTGACTCCCGTTTACTCTCTGCATTATTTGTATTGTATTGTTCACTTGAATTAACGAATTAAATGATGAGGATGATGATGATGAACCACCGTGCAAAATTTGACGCCGCTAGCTTTATCCTCGGCAGAGCAATCCGTTACAGTATAAACACACACAAAGAAAAAAAACCACGAACAGTAAACAATATATTTACACCTTGCCTATCAGCATATGTGGATAAAAATACCATATCCATAACTGTCAAAATTTTCCGTGTGAAACGTTTTCTTTTTCCAAGCACGCTGGATAATCTTCGTGTCTTCACGGGTTAGCGACGCCAGAAGTATAGTCTAAAATGTTATTAACTCCATGTTGTTTTATGACATTTACTGATGGTTTTATTAAGAATGTATATTAACTTTATAATGTTTAAGTTATTTCATGGTGCCACACGCTTAGATGTTTTATTTCCTTTCTTTCCTTACTTATCATTTATCATTTATTTTGATTTTTACCGTTTTAGAGCTTTGGCTTATACAACATTAGATAAACTATGAATAGTTTTTTCTATATAAACAGGGTGTCACCCTAACGGGACGTAACCGTACTGGCCCGCCGTGCACAGTCGGCCGCTTGACTGCCCACGCGCCTGGGGGTCGGTCGGCGGCTGCCGTCCACCCACGCGCCCGGCGGCCGACGACAGACGACGCCGACAAACGACAGACGTCAGCGAGCTAAGCAATACTGGCCCATTAGGCGGGCCAGTAACAAAATGATGACTATTATTAACACTGGCAGAGGAATATACTCGTGGTTCCTTTTCTGTGAACTCTTGACACATTTCGCACAGTACATTCTTCGATGACATTATGTTATAAAGAAACTTGCATTTTCGCTTAATTGTATGCATTAGGGTTTGAACGTTAAGCATTTCAATACTGCGACGAGCAACATCTTGAGGTCGTGTAATAAATGACTTCATACATGATCCAAAAGGACAAATTCTAGCAAATTAAACTGATTTTTTGAGATCAGCAACATTCAGAACACACTAGCAGTTAACAAACAACTACCACTAACACTTCAACGACCGCGTTTTGTGATGTCACTCTACCTACTTTACGAGACACAGCGTTGAAGGCTTGGTCAATAATGTCTTTTTTCAGACACAGGCACAAACACCGGACCTATTGTTCTATCAGGACCACTACAGTGGTAGATAAAGAACCTTCTGCTGCTGCTCTGCTGCTGCTGCTACTACTACTACTACTATTACTCTATGGTAGAGATGTGCGGGAACAGATTTTTTCGTACCAATTCCCTCCCATTTCAATGACTTCATTCCCATTCCCATCTGAAACTTAAATCCCATTCCCATATTTTTTTATCCAGCAATTCCCAAATGCCTCCCATTCCGATCCGGCTAGTTTAGTGTATTTAAACACAACTATGGGAGGGTGGTAATTAATTTCAACCCTCCATTCACTACTCTTTGTCAGTTGTAATGATCGTATGGGCGTAGATTATTGTATAAACTCTAACACAAGTACTATTGCAAGTGCTTGCTAGTTACAGTATGCGATGTTTTTACCACTCCCACGTCTTAATTCCCATTCCCATCACGTTCCCATGCCATGGCTGATCTTATTCCCATTCGCATGGGATTCTCATGGGAATCCCATGGTACCCATGGGATCCCCGTCTTCCCCATGTCCATGCACATTTCTACTCAATGGCTGAAAGTTACGCGTCCATGCCTGTGAACTAAAAGAGAAGTGAAATTGTTTATCGCGATATTTACAGCGTTTCAATGCATTAACCGTGTAAACCAGTTTTACACGCGCTAACTGCGCATACACACACGTAGGCTACACGGTAGGTTGCTATTACGTATGAGTGCATAGCCTTGCGGCTTAGTAGTCCGCAAATTGACTTGCACGATACGACACGTGACAACTAATGAGTAACGCTGGGTCACTGGGTTGAAATCTCCGCCCGCCTTTACTGCTGTATCGCTTGCCTAGAGCTTTACATTTTCCGTATGTACATCTGCCTGCGCTGTTCAGTATTGGCAGTCGGATTTTGTAGTTTTTATATTGTGTTTGTGAGCAAAAAATAAACGGACGGAAGCAGGACTTACCGGTGGAAATGCTGATGGTTGTAGTTGCAATTACGCGTCGCCGAAGGCGGAAGCACCACAGCCAGGGGCATGCTGCGCAAGGATATTAAAAAAATAGTTTGAAATTGAGCAAGAGAGAAACATGAAAGTGATGCTCGCGTAAGACGGAAGAGGCGCTAGTGGGAGATGTTATCCCTTTCCACTCTGGATCCGTACTTTAAAACAAATATGTCCGTCCGTCTATACGTACGCTGGCCGCGTCGTGTATGTACTGCTCCTGCTCAGTCGCGTTGTGTATAGTCCGCGCGCGCGCTCGATTAAGGTTAGAAAAAAATGTAACAGACGGACAGACGGTAGGAAGGACGGACGCCAGACGGATGCACTATGATTACCGGTATGGAAGCGGCCATTGTAATAATACGGAGTTGGCTTACAATAAGCGTGACTAGCACGCATGATATTAACGTCTATTTATAAGAAATTTTGTCTATGCCGATATGACACAAAGAAATGCACGACGGGATTGGAATTATCGGCAAATGTACGAGACAATTACTTATATTTTAATATTCATGTTACTTCAAGCTACTGCATATTATGTGTCTTTTTATCGCACGTCACCATAGCTCCGCTATGCAGAGTAGGCTACGATGTTGATTCAATGGAATCATCCCCCAATGTTTCGGTCTGGTTTATCCGTCTGTCCGTGCGTCCGTCTCTCTATCTGTTCCATCTTTGTTTTCTAAACGTTAATAGGACACGCGGCGTCCTGGCGCATACTCAACGTGACTCGCCAGATGGCAGCACGCGACGCGGCCAGCATACATGTCAGTTCCAGTAATAGAACGGACATGTCGATACGTGTACGAAACTACGCAGGTAGCCGAATACAAAAAAACCGGCTGTTGGAGAACTTGCTTCGCACGCTGGCGTGTGATTTGTTGCCGTTAGCTAAGTTTCTTGTATTTCGTGAAAGGCATTGTCTATAATATATTTTATTAGCAGACATCTCACATACCATAGTGTAATGTCATATAGCTGTACTGCACATCGGTTTAGGTCGCCGGCTTCTACGACCGCGAGATCCGGTTTTCGTTTTGCACGAAAGCAAAGTACGCGACTACGCGTCAACTCGTTTTATACGAATACGTGACAGCGAGATCACGTAGTGGACGTTTTTGCATGGTTTCAGTCCAGCCTGTTGTATTCAGCTGACTTTTTATCAGAAGTTGAGGACATGACGCGCCACGCACGACATTTTTTATTCGCAAGCAGCCATTACTTCAGGTGCGATCGCCATGAATCGGTGCGCGTGGTATGATGCAGCAAATAAAACGCTTGAATTTCAGTTTTTTGAAAGGATTGGGTGTCTATGCCGTTCATACTGTATATACACCGTGATTCGAAAAAACTGCCGATCGACATCTTGTGATAAAATTAGAACGTTGTTTGCTTTGATCCAATTAAGTCATTCGGTCTGGCTTGTTCGTCTGTTCGTTCATCTGTCTGTCTGTCCCGTCTTTTTCCTAACGTTAATAGGGCACGCTTACGTTTCTGTCCGAGAATTAGGACGGACGCAGTTTGGCAGAGGTAATTGTTAGACCCGTATATATTTATTTGCTATGTTCGTTAACAGGATAACTAAAAAGTTATGACGTATGGCAAATACGTAGGCCTAGATTATGGACGAGAGAAGAGGTAAAGTGAAGTAAACGTCGATTTGTATAACGCATCGTCGTAAACCACCTCTAATGCGCTCAGGAATGGCACGTGTTAGAGAGATCACAGTTTTACTTGTCACCCACACGTTTATCCACGAATGGAATGAACCATCCTGCCTTTACTCCGTAATCATTCACCAGATGGCGCCACCCGAGCGAGGTAGTGTACATCCGATTACAGCTGACTACTCATTTATTGCCCTCGAAAGGATGAAAGGCTGAGTTGGCCTAGTATAGGCTGACCTTCTAGCGGACGGTTTACCAACATACGTGGTCACCCATTAGCTGCAGGTCAAGCGTCGGACGGAAAGTTTGCCGATCACAGACCGACGTTCTACCACTGTGCCACGCAAGGTAATTAAATTTTAGAACGTAATAAGGGTTAGGGTTAGCGCACCTAATGTTCGACGGTAAGAACACCATAGCGAAGGTGCGCTCTAACTTGGGCCGTCTAGATAGTTTGCACTGTCTTTTTAAAATTTTACTAGAAACTTGGTAGCATAATTTAACAAAATATGAAAACGAGAGCTGAAGTTCTTGGGTTCAATTGCCACTACAATAACGTGCTGTTCAAGAGCACACGATATATCCATACGTCAATCAGTCGTCTTTTGCAGCTCAGAATAATGAAAAAAGATTCGTTAAGTAAGTAAAAAGGCGGCAGCACATCAGTAGCAAAATTGAGAATTACCGCAAATCCAAATTCACGCTGGGAGTTGGTGATAACGTGAAATGTTCCCAAGGCATTCTGACAACACTGCTAGGCCTAACTGTACTGAGATTGTTTCGATGAACTCAGTTAATGCGCAACTAATGCGCAAACTATTTTGTGATCACAACAACGAAAGAGTGACTAAAATTGCGTCACTCTTGTTGTAGTTACCGCGAAAATAATTTCGGTCACGTTTTTGAGCCACAGTGTAGGCCTGTTATACAGCATGTCGCTTTGCCCTATAACTTTTAACGGGTCCGCGTCTCAAATAGGCTCTGCACGAGTTTGTCATGCACCTGGTAACTCCTCCCGCAGGATATTTATGGTCAGGCGTTGTGCACATACCGTATCAATTTACAATCTTTTGTTTGTTTTATACCTCGTCACACTTCCGTCGAATTTTAGCGGCCGAGTATCTGGTTACAATGTCGTTTGTTTGAAAGCCTTGCGTATCGCATCGTGACTCACCAGATGGCAGGATGGCAGGATGGTTCATTCAATTCGTGGATAAACGTGTGGGTGGCAGGTAAAACTGTGTGATTCCTCTAACACGTGCCATTCCTGAGCGCATCAGAGGTGGTTTACGACGATGCAACAACAAATTAAAATTGCCAAACCGCGTTTTGCCTAAATTTACTTTAGTGTGGGTGGCGCTTTGACATTGTCCCTTACGCTCACCAATTTGATAATGGTTACTGAATTTCAAAATACAACGTCCTTTAGAAGCAAAGGATCGACAGTGCGGATTAGTTGAAAACTAATTTATTCAATTTGTTGAGTCCTTGAAGTCTTGATTTGAGAAAATCAAATTAAACTGTCAGAAAGTTGACGTTTTTTTTCGTGGCAAGCGCGAGTTACTCAATCTGCACTCCGCTATAGGCTATGTTCAAAAAGAACGAATCAATTTAACCGCTTATCGCGTATTGAATTTAGCCAACACGTTGATGGCTATAGAGTGTCGTATCAGATACTGTATGTTACTATTGATACATCTGTGAACATTCAAATCATTATCAAACAGTTTGCATTTGGTGGCAGATCTGTCTTTCGCGACCCTTAAGTCCAATAACCGCTCTCCTGATAATGCAGATAGGCCTAATGAAAAGTACTAAAGTTTTTAATTTATAACTTATTTTAATTTTAGTCGTTTTCTAGTATTGGCTTGTACAATTTTAGATAAACTGTGTATTTTTATGTGTAATAAATAATATCACTACGTTTACTTCAAGCACTTTGTCGGAGGTTCCGTTTATACCACCATTTTCGTCTGTTGGTTTGCTGACAGAATAACGCATAAAGTTAGGGCAGCTGTTAGTTTAGGGCAGCTGTTAGTGCATAAATATGTGCCTTGCTGTCCTGCTCATTCTCTATTTGAAGTGCTACTGTTTTAATCTTTGTTGAGCAAATAAAATGAATGAATGAATGAATGAATGAATGAAAGTTGATTTTCATGAAATTTGGGGAGTTGGTAGATCACGGAACAAAGAAGAGTTGATTAAATTTTTAAAGTGATCCGCAACAAATTCACGATATTTTTCCTTATTTCTAGATAGTCCAGTAATCATTTAACGCAAAAAAGTGACTTGAAGTTGCGAAAACCTATTACGACACAATACGGGGAAAATTAAGTCGATATACTTGCTGTTGGGAGGTAATGAACCTGTGCCAATTTCCGTGTAGCGGAACGGGTACGTGATCTAGCTCTGATTGATTACTCATACACCGTGTTTCAGAAAAAAAACATCCACTCATATTATTGGCCATAAGTTGAGCAATAGTTGTTTGATTTTAATAATTTTTGACACCTGAATTCCTCAGATAATTTGACATAGCATGACAGCTTAGTTGTCCACCTCACCTAACTAATGTGTCTACACTACCTTGTAAAACTTATCGCACGAGTTTTGTCGCCATACATTACATATTTTTCCATAGGCCTATACAGGTTGTGGACTTTTGGCATCAATTTTCACTAACTGCTGAAACAACAGTTTTTGAACAGTCAACAACTGTTTTCACCGTGTTTAATGATATACATTATATATTCTTTGCCAGTGATGCTTATAACATTTGCCGTGACTGTTTTCAGTGTTATTTGACTCTTTCAGTCACATGCAGCCGTTGTGAAGCGTTATTACGCATTTTGTGTAAAACTTACTGCAAACAGTGACACCGAACAAAATAGCTTCAGCAAATCAACATTTCCTGCATGTGTTAGTGAACATTTTCACATTTAATGAATTGTGGAATCATTGGAATGTAACGTTTTGTCACAAAACAAGGCGTGTTTGTAATGTACGGCGACAAAACTCGTGCGATAAGTTTTACAAGGTAGTGTAGACACATTAGTCAGGTGAGGTGGACAACTAAGCTGCCTTGCGATGTCAAATTATGTGAGGAATTTTGGTGTCAAAAATTATTTAAATCAGACAACTATTCCTCAACTTATAGCCAATAATATGAGTGGATGTTTTTTTCTGAAACACGCTGTATATTAAAGTTAACGCGGATAATTTGCAGGCCTACGTAATCTGCACATTTTATCTTTTTGCACGTGAGGTAGTGTAGCTGTATTCGCCGTGGCCATCTCTTCGTTCATTCGTTTTGTGTACGTATCGCAATAGGATTACTGGAAAAGCTTTGAATGAATTTTCATGTAGTTTCGACTTTTTAGAACAAAGAACAATCGTTTAGATTTTAGTATCATCTGTGTCTGGATTTCCGAAAAATAAATGACACCAACAAAATTAAAATTGCCAAACCGCGTTTTTGTCATGTTAACACCATACAGCAATGCAGAAAAAGTTTATCAGGTCGTATCAAATCGAATCATTTGGGTAGCGTCACCCGTCTTGATTACTGCAATGGTACTGTCTGGCATCACAAAGATCTTGTTACGATACGATATGGTAGATTAACATGTGCTTAAAAGCTGACGAGTCGGCCAGCTTAATCTAGCGCACAGCACAAAAACGAAAAAATAAGGTAAAAATAAAAAACAAAAACCGAGTAGCTGAGAAGAAACGGTCCAGGCAATAGTCCGTGAAGGCAGTCCGGGAGGAAGAAGTGAAACTACGGGGGTAGGATTTGTGAAACATATAGGTTTTAAGCCGGGAGTGAAAAAGAGATGGAGTTATGGATGAGCAGAGTGGTGAATCAGAAGAGGAGGAAGTGATGGGTGAAGGAATAGGTGAGTCGGAAATGGAGGTACTGGTACCAGAATGATGTTGATAAAGAGGCAAAGGGAGAAAGGGACAAAGGATAAACTCAGTACGTCTGGTCACTAAACTAAGATAGTTCGACAACATTGGCCTAACGATGACGCTCCGAGACGACCTTCACTGGCTTCCGATTGAACAGCGGGTGGACTTCAAAGGCGATGTCATCACTTACCGGTGCGTGGACCGGAATACCTCACCGGGATGTTCACGTCAGTTATCGACGATCAAGGCCGCCGTCACCTCCGCTTGGCTGCTCGTAGTTACATCGTTTTGCCACGAACAAATACGAAGACGAAGACGTTTATCTATCTACGGACCAGTCATCTGCAACGGGTTTCCGACCTCTATCCACAACATTGAACTGTCTCTGAACTGTTTCCGTCGAGAATTGAAGACATTCTATTTCCGTAAAGCTTATCTACGTGACTAGGCGTGCTCGTGACGGCCGCCGACTAGAAGAGCGTGCGAACACCAAATTTCCGAACTGAACTGAACGTAACTGAACTGAAAGCTCACATTTGAATAGCTGTTGTGAAAATAAAAGTTAGCGGGGTATTGTTTTGATCCGTGTTTGTTTGTTGGTTAACAGAATGACTCAAAACGTTATGGGTGGATTTTACAAAGTTTTTGTAATTATGTAGACTAATGACCAGAAAAGAATTGATTAAATTCTGGAATCGATCCGAAATATATTCCGGATACCAGTCGTAACTGCCGATGCACGGTGACTGTTGGGCTTCGCGTAGAGCCGGACTGCTGTGCACGTCTGCGGCTGTACTGGTATAAGGATCTAATAATAGCCCACTTCACTGTCACGCACGCATCTGCTGCTCGCCGGTAACGACACTGTGCCGACTTCAGTGTGGCGCGGCGGTATTCGCTGTGCCGAGTGCATTCTAGTTTTCTCCTATTTTACGCGCGCGATGCTGTGCTAGCGCAGTATGGCCCTATGTCCGTCTGTCTGTCTGTCTGTCACAAGTCGGAGTTCCATCAAAACGGTTGAAGGAATCAAGTCGGTGTTTGCCACAGAGGCTGCCCTCGCTTATCGTACATTGTTTTGGAAAAGAATTCAGATATTTCCAGAAAATAAGGATACTTCCCTCTGTAACTTGGTCGCAAATTCTGGACTTAGACAATTTCGCAACTGCACGTCGACCTTCTCGAGTGTTGTCAACTTAGGTAAACGCTCAGTGTGATAAACTGGCGACGGTCGTCGGTCATCAGTTTATCACACTGAGCGTCCACCTTTGTGTACAACACGTTGGGATGAGGCATCGCGTCGCGCGAGTCTGTATGCGGCAGGTAAGACCTGTTTGCCCTAGGTGCATAGTAGCGGGTGTGTGTGTGTGTTGTTAGATGGATCACTCGCTACTGATGTCGACGCAGCAAAGCGACATCTCCAGCGTGACTAATTCGCTGCTCAACTCGGTCGTGAGTAGTGACGACTTGCTGATACTGAGCCAACCGCAATCCGAGTCCGGTAGGCGGGTTCGCGGTCCTCCGTGTCGAGTATGTGGCGATGAGTCATCCGGAGTGCACTACGGCGTCGACTCGTGTGAAGGATGCAAGGTAACGACCGCCAAGGCGGCTATGTTTGAAGTGGTCCAGGTACAGCTATCGGTCCGGTGTGTGTCTGTCTGCCTGTAAAGTAAAGTATACGTCGATTTGTATAGCGCATCGTCGTAACTACCTCTAATTCGCTCAGATATGGATCACACAGTTTTACCTGCAAATTACACCATGCCTGCCTTTACTCCCCAGCCGCAGAGCATCACCGGCGTTTGGCAAGTACTCATTTTACCATCTCACGGAGGGTAGAAGGCTGAGTCAACCTTAGTGGTTGGTTACATACCGAAATAAAGTGCCGCCTCCGGGAGTCGAAACCGGACACGGTTACACACACAACTTTATTTCACCACACATGTGGTAGCAAACAAAACATTACCCATCTCAGTACTAACCGAGCTCAGCGTATGTTAACCGGGTTGATCTAGACCAACGACGCCACCACGACGCCACCCCGCCACCAATAACGTTTGGTCCAGGGCCGAGCCTGGCCAAAAATGATTTTTACATATTAATTTGATGGCCAGAAAATAGATCTCGTGAGATGACGAGAAACCACATCATTGTGCAACCATGGAAAAAAGATTTTACTCGTTGAGAAAATATTGAGGGTCTTAAGCTTTCTTGCCGCCAGGAATTACGTCCATGGGTCAAAGTTCGAGATCTAAGTCGGAAGAATGTTCCCAAAGCGAGGGCTTTCGGGTCTTTTGTCTCTGTTTGTTCGTTCTTCTGTATGTAGGGGGGATTACGTACCAAGGACTTGACGTACAGTTATTGGAAGTAGTAGGTCTTGGGACAGCGAACGATATCTTACGTTTTCAGTCAACCACAATTTCGCTATGTACGAATTAACCACAATACTGCCGCAGCGGTAACAGCATATATAGAAGCAAGTGTTAAAATAATTCTAACGAAAGGCCGCATCGCATTTCGTGCCGTTATTGAGGGTCGAATGATCCTTTTTGCTGCGTACACCGTATAGAGACGCCCGATGCTTTTCAGTGGGCCGAACAACCGCCAAAAATTGCCTTTTTCCGTGGTGAGATATTGACTCTCTCGAATACATGGTTCCTTGGTCCCACCCGAGCCAGCCCTCTAAACGGCATCTCGATCGGTTTAGCCGTTTTGCCACTGGCACATCCGCGTGACCAAGACGACGCAACGTGCGACATCGGTAGCAATAGGCCGCATCTCATGCATGCGATAAGGCCTAACAACCAGTAGGCGCATGACATAACGAGTCCACACTTTTTGAGGCTTTAGAATAATTACAATAGGTCGTGTCCGTCAGCTGGCACTCCCTCGATGGCAAAGCTCTGCCGGTACATAATGCCTCACAGCTCATGTAGCCGCCATGCACGTGTACTCAGTGTCCGCACGTCACCTGTATATTTATATACATTTGCGTGGTCTGTAGGGTTTCTTCCGTCGCTGTTTCATGCAAGGTACGACGTCGTACCGCTGCGCGGCGTACGAGCGCTGCGACATCACTCCCTACAGTCGCAACAACTGCCAGTTTTGTCGCCTTCAGAAGTGTTACGCGGTCGGAATGTCACGCCAGGGTAAGCACAACACGCCAGACACCGCCATGGTGTCTGCATTCGATAAAAACGCTTCTCGATTTACGGAGTGTATTTGTGAATTGCGTTTTTATGCGGTAGAACAGTGTATCATTATGCAACGAATGGAGTGACCCCTGCCGCAAACCTATCTATTAATAGAAGCCGTCGGCTTTTAATAGTTCTACAACTGATTATTGTGCACGCAAGGCTTCTCATCACGTACTTTTTTGCACACAAATTAAGTAAGCAACAAGTATTGGTCGAATCGATGGCTGAAAAGATACGCAGCCCCTCCATTTGATGGCTTTATTAAAGTTATGGAGTCTAGCAATTTCTTTACGACCTGAAATGCGAAGCAAAATTCATCGATAAGTCCAAGTGTATTTCACAATATCCAAAACTCTACGCAGCACAACCGTCACAAGCGTACTGTGACGGATCGTATTAACACAATTATTATACAACAACAACAACCACTACTACTACAACTACAAGTTTATTTGTTTTGTGTACATAAAACATCATACCCGTGAATTCAAGACTGCGAAGCTTAAAAAGCTTCCACGTCTCCCCGATTACAAGTCTATTCGTACCCAGGTCAAGTCGTACCCGTGTCTAGGTGAACTTGTACCCATACTTACGACAACTCGTACTGCATTAGATTTTGTTATGTCAGTAGTTTACATGACCATTTATTGTCTGTACTGTCTTACTGTCACATCAGCATTCAGTAAACGCAATTTCGGCATTTGCTGCCGTCTACATAATCAAACCGATGTGATGGTGAAGCTGTTTAAATCACTAGTAAAACCATACCGGTACGTGGAATTGCCTATTGCACTGTAGCTTGGTCACCGCATTACAAAAAAAGAAAAACAGCTGATTGAAAAGTGCAAAAAAATCATTAAGATGCTACCTGAATTTAAAGACACGAAATATGAAGAAGCATTGAAACGAGTTGACTAGCATGCCAGGGTACGAGTTGACCCGGGTACGACTTGATCAGACACTCGCCCCTACTGTGACTGCAGCAATTGAAGGAAACAGTACGACGTTGGTTGGTTAGTTGTGTTTTATTTCTATCTTTGCGTGGTTTTACACGGCCAGGTTTGTAAGAGCCCATTACTCAGTCGACGATATTACTGTGATCAAGGGATTGGCCCCCTTTACTGAAACCAACCCTCAGACCACATTGGGGGAATTATGACTCAAAGGTACATACATACATACATAAGAGTATTTGTATAGCGCGTATAACAGTCAAATAGAAAGTCACTATGCGCTAGTAGAGCAACTTCGCTCTTATAATTGATACACACAACAAGTCTCAGGTATAATAGTTAGCATGACGCTTCTAAGACACTTCCTACTGCATGAGTTGCTTCTTCACAACTGTCGGTACTTCCACAGCAACTGCGGTCCGATGCCGCTTCTACTGGACTTCTGACCAATCAGGGGAGGGAACGCACCCGGATCTGCCCAGGCGGCTGGATCAGCCGCCGGTTGACTGCTGCTACAAATGCGCGCCGCCTGGTCAGATTACAACTCATTTCTACTCTACTCAAGAGCCGGCGTCGTGCGTTGTCATTTCTATGCTCCGCTTTGCACGCTACAATCTCCGCCCTCCGCCGACTGGCTCGTCCCCCACACTCACTGGTGATGTAGAATCACGACCCAGACATCAAACGAAGTCAATACAGGAAGGATCACAGTACATAAATTGGTACCGGCCAAGGGCGGTGTCACTCGGACGCTGCAGAGAAGGTAACCACGAGTCTGGCAGAAAGCAACGGCTGCATATAACAAGTAGGCCAAAACGTGCTAACTTTAGTTGGCATATTCTTGCACCGAGGTCGTCGTATGTAAGACAGACGGAGAAAGACACAGGTGATGGTCTTAAGTTGCGTTCACACCACCGCGCAAGTCGCGCCGTGCAGCTACCGCCACTCGACCGACCAGCCATTGGGATGTCGTCCGCCGTGCACGTGGTCAAATTACACGAAAATGACTAGCAATAACTAACTTTAATGACATTTATTTTTGCGGCTGACATTCGCGCATCACTGGTATGATGATGATGATGATGATGATGAGTAGATTTGTAGAGCGCGTCATAAATGGTCTTCAGACGCGCTGTCGATCAGCCGAACAGGTGGGCCTTTAGATGTCGAGCGAACGTCAATGGAGAGAGAGTTGCGGTTCGCAACGCAAGAAATGGTATACATAGTAAGCAAGGCTATCTGTGCACCAGCAGTAAGTAATCGAGGCACACGTGATGTTAATCGTCGGCTATTTTATTGCATATATTTATCATTCATTTGCATACGTTTACAACACGCGCGCCGTGCGGCACCGTGCGTTTCTTGCGTTGCGTTGCGTTGCGGCGCTTGATCCGGTGTGAACGCGGCTTTATAGCTATAGCCATGCACGTCGCTTCTCTGCCGTAATTGTTTTGTCTGGAAACGAACTATTAATATCCCGTCCCGTTATATGCATCTTTTTTGTTCCGTAGTTATTGATTGTAACCCTAATTATAATCTCTAGTTTTTTTGTAATAGATCACGCGCGCAGCCATTGCGTGGGATGCGCTCGTTGCGAAGCGCCAATATCTTTGTAATATGCTCGCTGCTTATTTTGTAGCCATAATAATAATAATAATAATAATAATAATAATAATAATAATAATGTGAAGTGATGAGTTACAAAAAACCACATTAGCATTACCTTAACATGCATTTTGTTGTTAGGTAATCTTATGCTGTATCTGTCCTGTATTGTACATACAAATATGGACCAGTAGAGAAAATTTACTCATCTGATATTTTCTCCGCGAATGTAAAGAATGTTGTGAAATCAATAATGTAGATAGGCAGCGCAGACGATGACAACAATGTCCAATTATAGGAGGCTTATATACACAGTATTTCGCCATAATGCACATAAGCACAAGCGTAATAGAAGTCGAGTGAACGAACAGCAGCAACATTATGAAAACGATATTTGTAAAAAGGATCAGAAAAAATTAACCATTTATTTATAAATGTTTTGACGTCGAATGTGTTCGATTATAATTAGAAGATCTACTGTACTGAGCATGTCTATACGTCGGAGATAAAAGTTTAGTTAGCCCTTTATAGCCATAATTGCTTTCGTATACTGTAACGTGCGCGAAAAAAACTAAGTACGGTGTAAACAGTTTTTCTTAAACTGTCTCTACAGGAGATCTACAGGAGACTACAGGAGATCTACAATATTATATAAAAATTCTCACCGTTTATTTACACCGTCCAATAAGCAAGACATTTGATTTTTGATCATAACTTCGGCAAACGTAGACCGAGTTTCAAACTTTTTACTGATAGATTCCCACGGAGCCACGTATCTGGCGAAATAATTTCTACGATCTCGCATGCAAGGTGTCACTAAAAGCGGTAGACATTTTTTTAAAATTTCACTTTTCATACGGCAGTGTAGTAACACACTTAAAATGAGGTTTAAACGTTTTATAATGGATACATATATAATTTCCGTGGGAATCTGCCGTTTCTGAAAAGCGGTGTACATCTGCCCAAGTTATGACTAAAAATTGGTTGTCTTGTTTCTTTAAGATAGTGTACAGCCCACACTTGATTTAAACCTACGAACTACGCCGTGCACTTTCTATATACCCAGTGCAGTCCTCCTAGCAGTCTTCTCATCACTCTATTAAACCGTTCCTTAGTCACGTTGTCCGTCTGTTTCCTTTACTGGCTGCCTGTCTCTGACTTTCTTTGTCCGCGTATATGACTCATTATTCTGTCGAAAGTCCATTATTGCTTGCTTAACTCAAGGGCGCGGGAACATAATGGGAAGATACTGCACTTTCCCTACCATTGCAAGTGGTAGGTAGGGCCAACCCTAGATATGTAGATAGGTAGGGCCAACCATTCGTTTTGTCCTACCATTGTTGTATTATGGTACTGTAATAGAATTGTGAGAAACCGTGTCATAGTGACATCCATCCGGCATATGTGTGTTATTGTTGCGGTGTCATGTTAGATGCGTTTTTATGCCATGTAAACACAGTGGAGTTTATATACTATTTTTGTCTTAGTTTTCATTCTGTATTATATGTTCTCCGAAGTTTTTAAATAAAATAAATAAAATAAAATACTGCTTCTTGTGTGCCGTGCATCTGCAGTTCGGCTGGGCCTGGGCAATGCAATGAAACGTGTCATTTTCAGAGTTATAACTGCCAAATATTACAGGTATTGGTAAATTTTGGTTCATTTGCAGTCTTAATCGCCTACAGTTAGAAGCTTCGATCTGCTTCCGGTACGCACGTTAGACCTGAATGTGTGCCAGACCAGTCAAAAATCGTTATCGCGCTCTTGGCTTAACTTGTAGATTTAATTTGGAAACGTAGACAACAATGACTATAGTTTGGTCGGACGAGTACATTATAAGAAAAAAAATGGATCTGCTACGTTGTCCTTTCTTCGTTGTTATTTCTTCTCATCTTGTTTTCGTTTAGCATCGAGACTCGGTCGGCGACCAAAACGACGCAAGGAAGGCATCCAAGATGGCGGCGCCCTTCCGTTGATGACGCCACCACCTTCAACTACGGCGGCCATGTTGGTTCCCGGGCTGCTAGCGTCAACCAATGCCACACTTCAGCTACAGGCAACTACTTTCTGTCCTATTATTGCCCACTCCGACTGTAGTCGTTTAGTCGTTATTTTGCGGGTTTTCACAGTTGTTTGCAAGTAAGTAAGTAAGTAGTAAGTAACAAAATTTGATTAAGCGCCATAATCATTCAGTAGAATGTATCAGAGGTGCTGGACAAGTCGCTATGGAGCTATATAAAACAGACTGGAAAAGATGGGTTTTAAGATGTCTTCGGAAAGTGTTTAAGGTTTGAGACGAACGAAGAGTAGAAGGGAGAGAATTCCTCCAGACTGTCGATTTTTCCAGACGATATCTCAAAAACCGATGCAGCTAGGATCACCAAACTTGACATACGATGAGTCCTGGACACCCGTTTATTTTGGGATATAAAGATCAAACGTCAAGATCGCAGCGTCTGTGTCAGTCTTCAGATACAATGCAATATTACCGCTGCTACTTGTACGTAAGCGACACCGGGTTTTCCCTGCGCCGCGTCCTCGCGTCCGCTTGCCGCTGGGTTTTTCTGGGTTTTTCCTGGCGTGTGTTTTTGCATTTTTTGAGTGCCAGCTTTTCTAGTTTTAGTAGGGTAGTCGTGTTGGTGAGCCGGCATAAAGGAACGATTCAGCTCTGGCAGACCAACTGACCAAGAAATGGAGAAGCCAGAGCGTAATTTTATATGATAGGGGTCACTGCTTTGAGTTCACTTAGTGCGTTAACACCGTTGATTTGGCCAACGAAGAGCAAACGACCTGCAAAAAGCCTGCGGCATGTATCGGAATAAGTGAAGGAAGAAACACAAGGTGACAACTGGTGGCTCGGTAGTCTAGTGGTTAGGGCGTCGGACTTGCGACTCAATGGTCGTGAGTTCGATCCCCGGCCGCCGCACTATCGGTCGGTTGGTACTGGGATCGGTGACCTCCTCCGGGAGGCATATCATCTCGGTATGTAACCAGCCACCCAGGCCAACTCCGCCTCCTACCCTCTGTTGGACGAGAAATGAGTACCGGCCAAAGTGCGGTGATGCGAAGCGGCTCGGGAGCAACAGCAGGATGCCTTATTCCATTCGTGGATACACGTATGGGTGGCAGGTTAAACTGTGTGATCCCTCGTTAGCACGTGCCATTCTGAGCGCTTTAGAGGTGAGCTCTTACGAAGAGGCACTATAAAAATGTCCTGTCTTCAAATTATTTTTCAACTTCAACCTTATTTTACCTGGAAAATGGCCGTTATTGTGCCATGTATGTAATCTTTTTGGCACACCTCGTATATCAGTAGCGTTGATATTTCACCGATGCTAGTTTTGACGACGACGACGTTTGTCTGCTGTTAGGCTTTCGTGAAATCGTTGGCAAGCCTAAGTACGCCACACCAGTTGTTTAGCGCTGGACAGCCGTCGGCCGCGCTGCCGTGCGACATGCCCAACCGTTCGGTGACCGTCACGCCAGACCTGCTGATGCACGATAGCTATACCGCGGCACATCACAAGACGTCGTCAGCATCGTCTTTGTCATCGTCAGCAGCTGCAGCTCAAGCGTACGTGGTCGTTGCCTCGAGCAGTGGCGTTTCTGCGAGGGGCACGGGGGGACAATGCCCCCAGAGAATTTGGACTTGCTTCCAGGTTGCCCGCAACATTTCATACACTAGGTACCGTGATATACTACTAGTTACGAAAATTATCTACAGTAAAACTGCTCCTTAAATACACCTCGAGTTTCTTCCTGAACATTTAAGTTGGCCCCAAAATAGTCCCTCCACTTTTTGAGTGCTAGAAACGCCACTGACCTCAAGTCCATTTGCCGTAGACGTTGTTGTAGCGATTACTATGCCGGAAGTTAGTTAACTCCGCATGATGTTGGCGGAAGTGGTGGTTTCATTATCGTTTGTTTGCTAGCAGAAAAACTAAAAAATAGTGGGGGTATTTTCACGAAATTTGGGCAACAGGTAGACTATGGACCAAAGACGAGTTGACTATATTTTGAAAGCGATCCGGGACCTAACATAATCCTGGTTATCATGAGTTTACCAATCGGTCATAAGTACAGCTGAGCGAGTATCCGAGACGCAAAATTTGTCGACATGTAATCACTATTATGTATATATATATATATATATATTGAATTTTATTCACCATATAGCTACAGAAGCAGCACAAAACAAAGTAAACAAACAAACTGAATAATGACACGACAGTAACGTTAACTAAGTGTCACAGTCACATATTGGTACAAAAAAAACACAAAAAGGATTGGCCGTATCCTTATAATGTGCGATAAACTTGTCAGTCATTTAATTAAGCATTGTAATTTTCTTTCACTTTTGCATTGTTTCGGAATATTTGCCATGAATTGTTGCACAACAAGAGAGTAAACTTAAACTTACTATACACCACTGTAAATATGTCAGTTTACCCATGTATTGCCGATGCTTGCTTACTATACTGTAGGGTAGGCCAACACAAAGTAAGGCAGTACTGGTTCCTTACTTAATCGCACCGAAGCGTGTCATTATAAGGCTGTTTTGTCCTATATATGTGTATAGCATACTCAGTACCACACAAGCATATAATATTTTAAACTAATATCTTATTACGATATTCCAAGGATTAAATGTTATATGATACTACCGTTCGTGAAAATATCAAACTTTTACACTTTTTCATGAAACAGTCACATGCATATAATATGTAATTTAGTGTTATTAATACTATAAATGTAAAAATGATAGGGCTTTGTTTTTGGCGTACCCATGTACATAAATATTAATAGCGTAAAACAGTCATTTCAAATTAGAACACATATATGTGTTTCAAAAAATTTACTTCATTACCCGCGCCGACAGTAGTCACGGGGGTAGAGTTTTTAGCGGCATTTGTCTGTCTGTTTGTCTGTCTGTCTGTCTGTATGTCTGTCTATCTGTTTTTCCGCAAGATATATCAAAACCCGATGCAGCTAGGATCACCAGACCTGGCGTAGAAACGTTCCACCACGAGTCCTGGAAATCCGTTTATTTCGTGATCAAAAGGTCAAATGTCAAGGACACGAGGCACAAAAAATAGTGCCGACGTGGGTTTGTGTACTCTTGTGAGTGCCGATTCTTCTAGTTTGTCATTGTAATTGTCGTACCGTGAACGGTGCAAGACTTAATGCGCATTACTTGCGTAGCTATCGTCTAATGTTTTTAAACGAAGTAGGTTCTTTGTTGGTATTTTGAAGTACGTGTGCGATATCGTCGTGAAAAGGTTCACGTTCGCTATCTCATCCCCTGATGAGTTTTTGTTCTAGTTTGTGATTGTCGTACCATGAACGGTGCTTACAGGGCCGGATCTGAGACGTCGCCTCCGTTGAGTGAGAGCCTGCGGAAGCTGGCGTCTTCAGCGGCTGCGGCGTGCAGCTCTATGATGTCGGTGGAATCGGCCGATACGCTGACCCACATGATGAGCTCCCTGATAGCGGCACATCACGACTCCTGTCCGTACACGTGCGACAAGGTCGTCGTCGGAAAGCTCAAGTACGACACGCTGATGAGCAGCAAACCGCCGGTATATTTTCCTCTTTGTAACGTTCTAATAACAGTTTCGGCGACCGGTGTTTTGCGGCTGCTGGACCACGTGTGTGGAACATGTTGCCGACTCATCTACGGCTGTGTGACAGTCTTGAACAGTTTAAACGGTTGCTCAAGACCCATCTGTTTGGTGCTTGAGACCGCGGCGCTTTGTGACGCTTTATCTAGGAACGCCGTGTATAAATAATCTTACTTACTTACTTACTTACTTACTTATGCGCGCGCGTGCGATATTTTGTTTATTTACTACTTACACGGAGTAGACGGTGGGTCATTAACAGCATGACGGTACCAGTATGAATATTTCGCTATATACAAGTTGAAAACCCAAACGTAGAATATTTAACAGCTTTGGCAAAATTGGGATGAAATAGTCACTCAATCATACGCTAAACGCCAGTCACATATGTCAAACCTGTTGATTTTACTGATCGGATTGTCTCTCGCTTGCCCACGATCTTAGTAGATGTGTAATCAACCAGATGGAAAGTACTCTGAGAGAGTACAGCTCCCCGCGAAAGCCATCGCCGAGCTTTTAACCGTTACTTCCACATCCCTTTACCGATCGTAACGAAACACGAACTTGGTCTTCCCTTTCTCCCTAGGAACCTTCCCATAACATTCGGTACAAATCCGTCTACATTTTTTTAGTTATCGTGGTCACAGACAGACACACAGACACACAAATCAATGCAGGTATGAAAACATATTCACTCGCTTTCGCGGGGAGAAGTAGTCACTCATTATTCTGTCCCATCGACATCAGCGTCAGCGAATTCGTTCTGTTTTTAGGCTGTCCCGTTGCCCATTCTTCCGTTCGTGTGTCCATTCGTTCGGTGAGATATTGTTACCACGATATCTTATCAACGGCTTGAACAGTTTCGATACAAAATACAACTGACAGGGAATATTCACTAGCCCCTACTGATGACCTGATTAGATTATGGAGGTCGAAGGTCAAGGTCACAGCAGGTGGTGGCGAAGGCAATCACGTCGACGCTGAGGCATCGAAGTCCTTCTTGTAGTAATTCCTACGTTTGGATGATTCACTAATTCCGTGACTGGTGTGCAGAACATATTCTATCATTTGTTTTCCCGTTTTCATTTGATACTTTCCTTAAAAACACAACAACTTTTGACATCGTGGAGATTTGATCATTTTTTGCACGTAGATGCAACTGATCCTCTTCGAAGTCCTTTGATTGCGATACTGGCCGGATATATTTCGACATCGACATCCAACAATAGCTAATTACACAACCGGCGCTATTCTGAAATATAAGACGCTAAGGTCGCTCAGCTACTGTCGAGAGACCCGCGCGACGCTCCATCGCAGTTGAAATATTACCCTACTGTTGTACGAAGAACGCAAACAGCCCGAGGAGCACTTTCGCAACTGCCATTTTTACCGCGCGTCGCTATGCTAGCGCGTTATATGCTGTCGCCGTGTGGTCCGGTCCGAATGTCAGTCTGTCCGTCCGTCACAAGCCGGTATTGTATCAAAAAGGCTAAACATAGGATCACGCGAACTATAGCACAGGGAATCTAGATTTCTGATGCTAAAAATCTAGGCGAAATTTTAAGGGGTTACCCCCAACGGCGGCGCTAAATAGAGGTGGGTATATTAAAATCTGCGATTTTTGACCTACCTTGCTATATCTCAGAAACGGTGCAAGATAGGGTCATAGTTACCATAGAAGGCTAATAGGACTCGTATGCGCTCTATTTCCAGTGACATTGAATGACCCTAACTACCCCCTCCCAAACCACCCCATTTTCGACATTTTGTATCGCCTTTCGCTCTTTGTAGTGAGTGGAGATAGAGACTTTAAATTTGATAATTAGGTTGGTTATACCAAGTCCCAGCCCCCAGATGACAAAACATCCCTGAAAGGGGCGTGACCAGATCACATGAACCGTTCACATTTTGGTGGGCACCAATCATATCTCTGGAATTGCTGAAAGTAGAGTTGTCACGTCGATCGTCTCAGGTGCTGTCAACTTAAGTGGACGGTCAGTGTGATAAACTGGTGACGGTCGTCGGTCACCAGTTTATCACACTGACCACGACGTCTGTGTAGAACACGGTGTGCATAAGGCACCGCGTCTCTCGGGTCTGTCAGCGGCTACCTGCATAGTTTTGTACGTACGCATTGTTGCACTAAGTTCAACTAGGCCTATCGCATAAGGAGCATGCTATGCTTTTTGTCGCATAAACGTAAAACCCCGTTTACACGATAGAACCTGTCGTTGTACAACCGGTTGTATCGTGTATACGTAGCTTAACGCTGAAATTAGCCGTGCGTGTGATAAACATACTTCCACCACGACCATCGTTGTTAATGACACCCCATATTCCTGCGACGGCGCACCGTCGTGGGACGCGAACCACTGTGGCGGATGGACACAAATTTCCAACGGTAAGGCGTCTAAGCCGGAGACCGCGACCGGTCGAAAAACGTAATTTTTACCTACCCCACCTGCATTTCGTGCCCCCGTTGGGGGTGGTCCCATCGGAATTTCGTGGAGGTCTTTTGCGTCATAAAACTAGATTCGCTGGGATATCGTACAGAGTTGTTTGCGTGATCCTACTTCTAGCCATGTTCGTAGATCTCCAACTTGTGTCAGACAGACGAACGGACGGACGGACACACGATGATAGCATAGCATCGCGCGGGTAATGACGCATCTAAGCACTTGGAAACCTTAAGAACGGCAATTTTAGTTGTCTTGCAAAATTTTCACTCCCTACATGTGTCATAACATTTCGGAAATAGGGCTTTTTAACGAAAAAATCAAGATGGCGGCCGTCGCTATGTTGAATTTCACCTCAGTAGTAATGCTCATCAGGCATAGAGTGGATTAACATCGTTAATCTGCAGGCCATATCGGTTCGAATATCTCTAACCGTTCCTGAGGTGGACTTATATTTACCCTATAGAGCAGTGGCTGTCACTTTGGATTTGAAAAGATGGCGTATTTTATCTTTCAGATCGTTAACAACGGTCATTTTGATTTGCAAGGAATATCGATCTTGACTTGACTCGATGTCCTAAACGGTACCGGAAGTGTAACTTTTTAGAAACAGAAAGTAAAGACTGCGGCTGTTGCTATGTTGAATTTTATCGGAAGTAATAATGCGCGTGAGAAATGGTGTAGAGTTTTACCTAGATCGGTGAAACATGTCGCCGGGCGGAGAAAAAAACGAAAAAATCGACCTTCGAGTAAATTAAATACCGGCAGTTTTTCCTGTAGGCTTTCCTAGCAGTAAATAATGAGGTTTTAACTATTGTTCCCACTATAACAATAGTGACGAGACGATTCTTAACCTTTTAAACTTGACATAGTCGGTCAATCAGAAAACACGTAATGCAATGGTGCAAAAATCATGGACATACCACAGAGGCGTCGGGTTGAGTTTTTTTTATTACCCAACATTATTTCAACCTTTACTCTTGGTATAGTAATAGGCCGTGTTCTGTACGCTGGGCCTCCAGAAACAGAACGTTCAGTAGATGGCTGCAGTCCCGCTGACCGGATGCTTCCAGTATATACAGATGGGGGCCGTTCATGCACGACCATGGACACTTTCTACATTTTCACACATAAAATGACCACTGATCACGTGACATGATACTTGTAAACTGTCGTTTGTTCAGGGCTGGGAAGTCGAGCGAATCCAGTCGCGTCTGGAAAACGCCGACCCAAGTCAGTGGTGGAAACAGTTCGTTGATAACATGGCGCCAGTTATTAAACGTGTCGTCGCCTTCTGTCGTCGAATTCCAGGTAATTCGTTCTCCTGCACCCCATCAAACTACTCCTTCCTCGCTTCTGTTTGTTTTTCAGCGTCTTACATTTTCCAGTTACACGTCTACTTCTGTCGTTAATTTCACTGTGTTGAATGGCTTATAGCATTTACGGTTGTGTATTATTTCTCGAAATAACGAGAATAGCAAGAGCAAAAAGTATGTCCGTCCTCGTTATATTCGCAAGGAAATATACGCTGGCCGTGACGCGTGCTGCACCCTGGTGAGTCACGTGGAGTATGCGCCGCGCGTCCTATTAACGTTGGGAAACGATGAAACAGACGGACGGACGGACGCCAGACAGATGCATTACGCTTACCGTTAGACGCGGCAAGCGTACTAACCCCGAAACAGTGGAGATGTATCATCCGAAGAACGTTGCTACTTATCTGTCCAGATCCAGATCCAGACCCGCTAAGCGTAAAAATTCTATATTATCATTATTATTAATTTTCTCATACGGATCATTTTCAAACTTCGATGGTCGCATCGTGGACAATCTTGATGTTGTTGTGTAACGAAAAAATTAACAAAGAAAATATGTTTCGGGTAAAATAATATTAAAATCGCTCGGCCTGTCGGATGTCTTCTGTAGTTCGACTCTGCTTCTGAGAAAAGAAAAATCTAAAAAGGTTATCGAACCCCAGTTTATGGAGACCACACACTTTACAGTCTAACGCACTCTATAGGCTACTCTTTATCGAGTTGGGCACTCTTACGAAAATACATCAGCTACAGTTTTTGAGGAAAAAACAGAAAAATAAATAGCCGATATCATTATCTACACGTTGCGGATTTAGTAATTCATCCGCGTAGGTGGCATTTACTCTTCGTCACGAACAATATGTCCGTCCTCATAATACTCGGACGGAGGGACGGAAATGTACGCTGGCCGCGTCGCATATGTCCCCTTGGTGAGTCACGTTGAATGAATGAATGAATGAATGAATGAATAAATGAATAAATGAATTTATTTGTTCGACAGAAAAATAACACAATCAGTCAAGCAGGAACGCCGTGGCACGATAACTGCGTGCACTTACCGGTGTCCTGAGCAACAATTAGGCATACACAACTTCGAGTAACAATTGACTAAAGCCAGCATTTCGACTAAAAACTGTTTAGCTAAAAACGTACAAAAATACAAACACCTACACATACACTAAACGTTACGAAACAACTAGTTACACAGTTCAATCATTACTACAATGTAAAAACGTAGCGAGATCAATGAATACACTGTTCGTCTAAAAGGCGCCCGCGATGAAAAATCTGTATTAGCTGGGAGTGAGTTCCATACTGGCAAAATTCTACAAGGCACAGATTTTTTTCGGATGTTACAATAGTTTTGCGGTATGTATAGTTTATAAGTGTGACCTCTGGTGCTATTGCTACTGAACTGAAAGTAATCGGAAGACGTAAACGATGTTAAACCAAAAAATATTTTATAACAGAAGATCAGGTCGAGTTGAAGGCGTCGTAGTTCCAAAGTTGGTGATCCGAAACGGTTAAGTCGTTGAGCAAGCGCCGCGCGCTCTATTAAAGTTAGAAAAAAGATGGGACAGACAGAAGAAGGACGGACAGACAGGCAGATGGACGCCAGACTAATGCATTACGCTTACCGCTCGATACGGCCAGCGTGATAGACGTCATCAAGAACTAACCGGAGAAGAACACAAGGCGTGAAAAAGAACGGGCCAGAAGCAAGATAGCAGCTCTGGACGGGCAACAAGAATTGTGCTCCAAAATTAGCGGCATTCTGACACAAAATGTGCGGTACGAATTTGCGAGTTTGCACACACAATACTCCAATGTCGCCAACTGAAATTACTTAACTAGCGAATGTCAGCAGCTGGATGCGGCCTATTGCTACAGATGGAGTAGCATGGTCTGTCTGTCTGTTTGTCTGTCTGTTGGTCGCGTTCATGAGCCTTGCAAAAACGGCTGAAGCAATCGAGATGTCGATTGAAGAGTAGACTCGTTTGGGCCCAAGGAACCATGTAGTAGATGGGTTACAAGGAGAAGGAGCAATTTTGGGGGTTATTCGGCCCACTGTAAAGCATTGTGAGTCACTGATGCGGTGTACGCAGCAAAAATCAATAACGAAATCAGCGCGACTGCTGCAGCCAACTGCATTGTTCCCGACTGGTTGGTGTCACGCTGACTTTAAAACCGTGAACAATCCGCCCCTAACTCATCTGCCAAAGTGTGCAGTACGAATGTCAACAAGGTGTCGCCCTAACGGGACGTAGCCGTACTGGCCCGCCGTGCAGTGTCGGCCGCCCGACTACCCACGCACCCGGCCACCGGCGCTTGGACAGTCCACGCGCCCGGTGGCCGGGTGCGTGG
>Ga0209780_1000196_pt1 | contig 29555 bp, 23 predicted proteins | sample WorMetexBAHAMAS2_FD_187384 | JGI IMG/M metagenome (GOLD analysis project Ga0209780, IMG submission 187384) | Marine gutless worms symbiont microbial communities from Max Planck institute for Marine Microbiology, Germany - Inanidrilus exumae... | ecosystem: Host-associated > Annelida > Digestive...
GAGCTACAGTGTGCGAGTTGACGGGAGAGTCGGGTGGGGGGGGGGTTGAACCCCCCTGCTCGTGTAATTTCTGGCCCTCCAGGGGACCCCTTGCTGCGACAGTGAAGGACTTCTGCAGTTTGAATGGCTAGAGTGACACGTCACTTTGTACGAGTCTTTGAGTCTCAAACTGGAGTTCTCATCTGTCGACATTCAACCTTAATAACGTTGCAGAATAAGCCGCATGGAGTACTCAAATCGTTGAGCGGCCAGATTTCCTACCCGGACCCTGCTGGGTGAGCGCTCCCCAGTCCCCCTTGCTGGTGGAAAGGGTGCTAGCTCCAGATCAAATTTAGATATTGTGCTCTAGTTTAAGAATCAGTGGTCAGTTGCCAGCTCCTGTTGTAAATGGTGGAGGAGATAGCTTTTGAAACTGGAAGTATTTCCAACTTGCAAGGGCTCGTGACCTCGACCTTGGATCGGGTCATACTGCATACCGTCGTGCATCGCTCATCGTCCTCTACCTACATGCCAAATTTCATTGAAATCGAAGAAACGTTTTGTGGATGGACGGACGGACGGACATTTGAGACCCACTTTATTAGGTCGACTCAGAAGAGTCGACCTAATAAGTCACTCAATAGAAACAGGTTGAGAGGTTCTGCACTCATACATTTGATTTTCAGTTTGCCAAATGTAAGTATGTTTTTGTTTGCTGTGCCATTCTTAACCTGGCGGAACTAAATTCACCCAAGACTTTGTCCCAGATATAGCCTGTTTGTGCTCAAAGTGGACGTTAATTTCCCAACCAACCACCCTAGTTCGCTGTGTGCACCTATTGCAATGTTGATACCGCAGCAGATACAACAAGAAGCTCAGCTGTAGCAGAGGGACCGCGAGTATTGAAATCTTGTCAACTGCTGCAGCAGGTGAATGACCTTAAGGACACTCAAGGTCATCAAAATTGCCACTATGCAATGGACCATAGATGACTTCTTATTGGTGACGTGTAGTGACAACGACTCTATCTTGCACTGTTACCACATTTACAGTGTACGTGACTGACTGTGACCTTGAGAAATACATGTACTTCATTTTCGAAAAGACAACAGACTTTATTAGCCACGCGCGTTTTCTTATTCATATGTAAACATACCGTAGGCAGTACGTATCACATTTTCGAGGTATGGAAGTTGGGAAGGTTTCAAACAGCAACAGTGACCTTCAAGGCCCTTTAAGGTCACTGGTAATGGTTCCTTTCATTAGGCCACATACAATTTCTTGTTGTCTTTCATTGTAACTATGTCTGTCCAGTGTCTTGTACCATTTTCGATATATTGTCGCTTATTTTCCAAAATTTTAAAGAGGTCATGTGACCCTGAACCTAACGCCTTTGAGGGTAATCTGTCATGCATACACATACAATAGTAATCCTCAGTACCAATCAGCACATGAACGTTCAGTGCCTAGCTTCACTGATTTCACAGATACTAATTTTTTTCAATTGATCGTGTGACCCTGACCACGCCCATTGGCGGGGGGTAGTTTGTAATCCCAAAGCTAACACTTTACATGTCCTACTTGTATAGAAAAGCGGACGGCTTTTCAGAGATGACGTTTGGAATCCCAAAAATGTAAAACGGCCCTGGGTAACATGATCCTAACCATGCCCCTTTTAGCTGTGGTTTGTCATCCTTAGGTTAGGACTTGATATAGCCTGCCTGTGTACAAAATTTGACAACTTTTTTATCTTTTGCCTTTCCTTCCGGTGATAATGATTTTGACCCAAAAAAAATTAAGTGGGTCACGTGACCTGACTGCACCCTTTTCAGGCTTTTGTTTCATCCATGACTAGGACTTGCTATGTTCAACCTACATGCCACATTTGATTACGAAGGTAGGAAAGGCGATAGAAAATGTAGACAAGAAGCTGTGCTATAGCAGAGGGACCGCGCTTTGTTCTATGTTTCACGAGGTATGGGAGATAGAAAGGTTTCAAACAGCAAGTGACCTTCAAGGTCATTCAAGGGTATTGGCAATGGTGCCGTTTGATAGGCCACATACGATTTCCTATTAGTGTTCCATTTCAACTAAGTCTCTATCTTGCACCGATAACGAGATCACTTATTTCCCACCCAAAATTTAAAGAGGTCACGTGACATATCACATCTCTTTCGGGGGTAATATATCATGCATGCGCTAGCTAGTACTCCTATGTGTCAATCACCAAACGAAATATGAAGTATTTTGTCGTCATTGTCGCAGTACCTTATAACCACCTACTGGCAAAACTACAGTCATGTGGCATTAGTGGTAGTCTATTACAATGGCTAAGATAAAAATTTTGTACTAGGTCGTCAACAGCGGGTTATGATAGCTGGAACTGGATCTGATTGGGCCTCAGTTCTGAGCGGTGTTCCACAAGGATCGGTACTTGGGCCTGCAGGCTTATTGTTTGTCTGTTGTATTAACGATTTGCTCAATACTGCCTCTCTTTTATTCATATATGCGGATGACACGAAGGTTACCAAAAAGGTAGGCAGTATTCAAAATTGCACAATATTGCAAAGTGCAAACAGATCTAAACCAGATTCGTATACATGGTCTGACACCTGGCAGCTGAAATTTAATAGTACTAAATGTAAAATTATGCACATTGGACATACGAATATTCGAGCCAAATACTCCAGCACTGCTTCATTTCCATGTTCTGTCATGGAGTCTACATCGGAGGAGAACGACTTAGGTGTGTGGATTGATGATAAATTGAAGTTCACTAGTCACGTCGGACATGTGGTGGCCAAAAGCAATCAGATACTGGGTCTTATCAAACGTACTTTCGTATACAAATTACTGGTGTTATTCAGAAATTTACTGCACTAGTTCGACCCCACATTATGCTTATACTGATAAGACTTGATGGAGGTTTTTAAGATGTACCGGTATCACGGAAATTCAATAATAGGGCTTCAAGACTTGTTTGTATTTGATAAGAACAACAAGGGATCAAGCGGCCATCCACTAAAACGAACTAAAATGAGGTGCACTCGGCAATTGGAAACATTTTTTTCGAACAGAGTGGTCAATAGGTGGAATAAGATGGATCTGCAGATAATGGGGGACCAGCCTCAACGCTTTTAAAATGATTTGGATAAATTAAGAAAGACCAAGATGGGCATCTTCGTGGACTGATCTGCTAAGCCCTATAGGCCTCTCTGGTCGGAGTTTCCTTGTGAGGTCACACAAGTTAAATTACAAAGTTAGTAAAGTGAGTAAACTTTTCTTTAAAATAAGTTTGAATGTATTTCGTGGAAATTCCTCAGATTTTAAAACACTTTGTCAGACAACTTGGCCCACTTGGGTAAGCAAATTGCGTTTAGTGTAAACGTTTATGTGACAGTTATATTTTAGCCGTTGCCCAGCCTCTCTGCTGTATACCAACATACTCTATGTTATTTTAACTTATTAGATACCTACCTATGGTGCCCCGCCTGTAGGAAATTCTTTTGATTGTAGAAATTTTGTGGCGTAGGTGAGGGAATTTAGTGTGCTGTTGTGTAATTTAACTAATTATTGTTCGTGACTTCTTATCAATATTGATTATATTGTTCAGTTTGCAATTCAACTACAGTTTTTTTCATACTGCTACATGGTGTCTTGTACTTCGGTTCTACGTCTATTTAACCCCACTGTGGCGAACGCACGTGTTGCAGAGATGTTGGTGCCTGAAATACGACATTGATTTTCCAAAGTTCCTAAGATTATCCTACGTTTATCGTAGCTTCTTGCTAAGTTTATCCTAAGCTGAGGAGTTACGGTCTCCTAAAGTATTTCTAAGATTTTCGTAAGTTAATTGTCACCGACGCCAGCACTGTTGGCGTAAAGCACAGTCTTTCGCCGTATGCAGCATATCTCAAGTAACTACTTTCAAACAGCAAGTGTTAATAGAATTACAATTAATGCAACCTGCTGATAATGAGTTACAGTTAGCAATAACTCTGTTACAAAAACGACGTTGCTACTTACTTATCCAGATCCAGACGTATCTTAGGTTATCATAACTTTGTCATAAGTTTTTCCTGAGGTGCATCAGGCATGTGCGAAATTAAGCTATGACCGCATGGCGCCGCCCACCTCCAAAGCATTCCCGAAGTCGAGTCTCGCCTGCGTCACTTGCGTCGCCTGATGTCTTTAGTATTACCGATCGTAATTAAAAGGAAGAGGCTATATTCAGGGCGCTGTAAAGGGACATGGCGGGGCTATGTTTACGGCACTTCCACATGGCTATTAGTAAGCTTGTCACACAGTCGACTTGTCACACGGTCATCTTGTCACATGGTCAACTCGTCACCGGTCAACTCGTCACATGATGCGTCTCGATTCACACAGTCAACTCGTCACAAGTGAGCACAAAACGAAGCCGTCAAGTGTAATTAACTACTCATCGAAGTTGCACCAGAAACAGTGCTCACAACAGACTGCGTAATTACGGCCTGCAAGCATACAACAAGAAGTAAGCAATGCCGTGCAGTGACCGGCGCAGTGTCTGACGTCGTCGACGAGTGATTGTTGCTCAGGCCAACTTCTCTGCAGCTCTGTGAACCAGTGGCCCAGCAATTATGGGACGGTGACGTCAAACATGCATATAAGACGTGGAAAGAAAGGAGCCATTGCACATACATCTTCGACATGGTGAGCTTATCTTCTCACGACTGATAGGTAAACAAAGTATGGTCAACTCGTCACAATGGCAAAAATCAGTACGGTCAACTCGTCACACGATTTTCTGGTGTGACGAGTTGACTTTCCTTCCCGTAACACTAACCAAATTACCGTAGATGATAGATGGATTGCGGGCGACGTCCCCATCAACCTAAAATTTGCGCTCAAAGTGACCCACCCCTGCAGACAACGCGGATTTCGACAGATTTCACTTAATAGTGCCGCAGCCATGAGATGTAGGGAAATGCAATCAGATATACACGTCCGAGGTCTACAGGAGTCTGCAGCATGGGCAGTGGCCGAGTTTTAAGACCGTTGTGTGTGTTGCAGCTTTTTTGTTATTTTTGGACAAGTTAACTGTTTCCATGTTTTCACTATACTGTATTCACAGATTTGTTTTATGAATGGTAAGTGTTGTTTGTTGCATGAACACCAGTACTCTACAGCATCATGTCTGAAGACTGGGATGAACCTGGGACATCTGCGCCGGTAACATGCAGCTTTTTGTTGGTTTTATATTATAATTTGATGCCGATTTTGTTCGAAGTCTTCCTGTCCATATCTCAATTCTGCTGAATTTTCAGCACAGTCCATAGATACAGACAGTTTCCGCTTGCGGTATCGGGACACTTCACCTACTGGACAGTTCGCCTACTGTTTGGTCATTTCGCCTACTGGACACTTTGCCTACTGGTCATTTCGCCTACGAGACATTTTGCCTACTGGACAGTTCGCCTATTGGACAGTTCGCCTACTAGACATTTCACCTACTGCCTGGACACTTGACAGTTCGCCTACAGATTGCCCATATTGCCTACAAAACTGCCGGAATAAAATCAGACGTGTAGATTATTAATAAGCACGGCTATCCAAATCCGAATCCAAAAAAACATGCAGACAAACCGCATCAGCACTCAGCAACACAGAAATGGTAGGCCCATCATCATAATCTTTATCATGAACAGCAGTGCTAGAATTACAGGAGGTTGGGGGTCCCCACTGTGGCTTCTTCGGCGCCTCTGTGTCGCCCCCACTACGTTTTTCTTAATTCGGCCACTGATGAACAGACTTTTAACAAAGATTTCAGAAAATTAACATGTCAATTTTCTAAGATCTTTGCTTTTAACAGGCCATTGTGCATACAAAGACAGACACCAGATTCCAGTAAGTAGGCCTAACTACCCATAATGTGTGAAGTACGCCGCTTAATGTTCTTACTAACAACCTGCGCCCATATGATTCAATGTTTATGTGACTGCAATGTAAAGCATATTACACAGCTGATTTTATTTTACTCTGGTAGTCTTGTTGGTAAAATGAAGAGCAATCTGTAGGCGAACTGTCCAGGTAGTAGGCGAAATGTCTAGTAGGCGAACTATCCAATAGGCGAAGTGTCCATAATTCCCGCTTGCAGTTGACACTTGACACGAGTGAAAATACGCCCGACTGACTCTCCTGACCACAAATAGCAAGTAACACTTAGGTCTACTTCAGGGATGTGAACAAGTCGAGACTGGACTTGGATGGCTGCTCACATTGGCAGATGACGTCAAATGAACGGTGCCGCCTGTCTGGAGTACTTGCTGTACTTACTCATTACATTCCCCATTTCCCATGCTTCACTGGCGGTCTTTGTTCCCACGACCAGCTTGAAAGTTCAGTTGAGTGAATGACATCGGCCTTCCTTCTCTTGGCATGTTACTGTGATGCCTACCTGCCATTACCTGCACGTTTGCTTCTGCTGCTTGTGCCAACCGTATATACATGGGGATGTTCCAGTCCCCTCCCCTCATGAGATCATCATCTGTCTTGTCATAGACCAACTGTTAAGTGATCAAATAAAGCCATCCAGACCTAGGAAGGGAGCATAGCGTACTACCGTCTGCTACCCACATGCTGAACGTTTATGAAGTCTGTAGCGGTGTCGGTCGATGTCTCAAAAATGGGAGTTGTTCTTTATTAGGCATGGAGTGAAAGTCAGTGGTCAGTAATGCTGGGGTACCTTACTAGAGATGCACCGATAATCGGCCGATAATTGGTATCGGCCGATTATCGGCCGTTTTGCCGATAATCGGTATCGGCCGATTAGTGCGTTGGTATCGGCCGATTGTTGTTTGCACAATTGGTAGGATGTTAAACGAAGTTCAAATTTTCGAAGCGTTGGTTTTCAACTTGGAACTCTACTTGAATTTTACCAATCGAAACTGTATTCACGTAACTTGAGCCAGGGCGACAGCCAGAGTGTAAGCCCTGATGTGGGCGACACCTGGCGTGTCCTGGTGTAGCGCCGCCACTGGTCGGCGGCCTGTCAGCGGTATCGTTTCATGATTGCAGAATGTGCGCTCTGTGGGTGGTCGAGTGACACGAACGGAGAGAGGCCAAGAGAATAAATGCTTGCGCTTTGCGGCTTCCTCAGTTAGCACAGTTTGCCGGTCACTTTTGACCCCCCCTCCCTCTCCGACTCGACTCTGCGAGTCTGCTTTGTTAAGTAGCGTTCTCAGTGCGGCCGTAACAAATCATCCAAAACGGTTCACTTTCGACGGAGTTATTGCCGAATGTGCGAAGACCGTCTTTGCCCCGTAGAGTATTTACGATATAGGCTCTTGAGCGTATAGTAAGACAGCAAAATCACTGTTGTGTATTAATCGGTAATCGGTCGATTGTTAGGCGGCCGACCGATAATCGGCCAGTGCCTTATCGGTGCATCTCTATACCTTGCTATTAGATGCTGTCAGGCACATCATAGATGACAAGACTGTGCACTGGTACTCAGTGCACGCAACATAGTCCAGCTGTTGCAGCATGAAACACTAACTTTTGTCTCTTGAGCTATAGCCCTCCAACAGTCCAGAGTTTAACCCCACTGAATACAAGAGTCATTCAGCAGCATGAGTATGAGATGTTGGTCAACAATGTCGAAGAAATCAAGCAAACAGCCATTTGAAGTCTGGCAAAACAGCGTGCAGTATTTAAGTGCAAAAGTGCAATTTCCATGTTTGCTGTTTCGCTTGGATGTACAGAAGCACTGGTTAGGTGAGGTTGGGCAATAAAGCGTCATTTGATTGCTTGCTTTCTTCATGTCTGCCGAAAATTACCAAAATCTTATCTTTTCACATATATCAAGAGTTAAAGCTAGCCAAATATGGGGCATTTTTCTGTAACACAGTGTAGACGTAGTCTTCTTAATACTCATTATTAGAAATAGTGATCATCATAGCCATTGAGCTGCAAAGATGTCGAATGTCTATGATAATCAGTCAAAAGTTCAATTTTGTGAACAGGCTCAGCCGTCCTCATTTGGATTTGGTGATGCTGGTGCACTGCGGGGCATGGGACGCGGAATGATGAACGGTTTGTTGGTTTTAATGATGCATATGTTGTTGTTTTTAGCATTCGACATTTTGTGCCTGTTTTAGTGTTTGTGTGTTGTGTTAATTTTTTTTTAAACGGATGTCATTTAATTTATTTGAATGTATTTTGTCCATGTGTGTTTGCATGTCTACATTGGTTTGTATTTGATACATTTTTTGCAAGAGCAAATGTGGTGTTGTTGGTACTGGTGTCGAAGAACTGGATAAAAGGGAACAATGCCCCTACTGTTGGGAGTCCAGTGGTGTATAAAACAAGGATAGGCCAGGCCACTAGTTGGGGGTCTGTGCTTTGATACTGTTGGTTAGGTGATTGAGTGATAAGAAGGGTACCTCTCCCAACCTGTGCTACTAATCGTAAAGGTTTTAATTTTTAAACCGATCTTGGTACTGATACTGAACCGTGGATCGGTTCGTCACCGGTACATTTGTGTGGACCGCCGCCGATCTGCGATAATCATCGACGATGGCGTGTCTGCACTGGTGGTCCATGTGAACGGCAATGGTCAGCGCATGCCCGTCCAGTGTACCTTGGCCAGCACGGTGTGAGTGAGTTGAGTGGTGAGCAGACATGCTGGCGACCGACTAGCTGTGGATCGCATGACAACACACGCACCAAGATAACGGCAATTAGGCCACGTCTGAAGATTCCCAACTATAAGTGACTGGTGAAAAATGCGACTGACTGCCTGGCTTGAAGTTGACGTGGGACTGCTAACTGAATGACAGCGACTTTGTCGTAAATTTCCGGCAGATGCTTACTTGAAAACGAATTATTATAATAACAACAGAATAGAATTTTGTTGGTGCTGTGCTACAGTTTTTAGGTCCTATCTTTGAAATTTTTTATTTTGCATAATGGGAATTCAAGTCAGTAGGCCTACTGTTAGGCCTGTTTTCGTATGCAAAGTCGCCTAAACTGCATCAGCCTCATCATTTTGTGCGTGCATTTATGGAGTGCTTATTATTGTTTTAAGACCGTTCGAATTCGTAAAAGGTTTTCTTGTGGAGGAGGAAAACCAATGGTGAGCGGCGAACACAGGTTCAGTGGAAAATTGCGGAGATTGGCAGTGTGTATTGATGCTGATTGTAGATGCTGAACCAAGAGCACTGCGAGGTGCTACGATGAATGGTGGATTTGGATCAGATCAGCCAGGTTTTGGTAAGTGTTGCAGTCATCGCTTTTTTGAACTCTTGAGAAAATTCCAATCTTTTGAACTCTTACGAAGGAAAGGCGGGCATGGTGTAATTTGCGGGTAAAACTGTGTGATCCATGTCTGAGCGCTTTGAGACTATGCACAGTATAAATGGCACTACATAAATACACTTCCTTTCCTTACTGTATGTATTGGGTGCGGAATTAGCCGATTCAGGCGATCTAAAATTACTCAGTTGGTCTGATCCATTTTTTTGTGGACTGTTTTAACTCTGATGCGCTTTTTTTGAAGACAGAACAACGTTGTCAGCAGTCAGCATTGTTTTATCTCCATTGTAAACATGTGTTTTCCAGATGAACTTGTTCATCCTTAGTTTTCTTCATCCAGCGGTTCTGAAGAGAACCTTTATAGATAATGGCACAGCACAGGTTTCTTAAAGCCTGAATGTTGCGCCTATCAGTCAGCCAACAGTGTCAAAGCTCTGCAGGAAACTTGGAGACACTGATCCAAGCCATTGGCCTCGTCCTTCCTTATCCACCACCCATCTCCTGATGTAACAGATGTTGCTGCCTTGGTGCTGACTCTGTGATGCTATTACCAACATTATCATTTTATCGTCACAATAAGTTGTGTGAGATAATTACAGATGCTAGAACACTATGCTGACCTTAAATGTGGGACAGACATTTTCTCCAGTATTGGTAGAATTTATGGCTATTTGTCGCTCTAGATGTCTCCAACAGTCTGAATGAAAACCATTATGTTAATCACTAAACTGTGGATGTTTATTAAGTAAATTAGTAATTCTTTTTAAAAATTTGTCTTGCAAAGCTGATGCATGTTTTATTTGCAGATAGTAAGTTTGACAACAATAACAGCTCATCAAGGTATTCATTTCATCATTTCTGTGATATTATGTTTTTTCCATTGGATTAAAATGCTCTATTTTGTTATAATGGAAGCTGGCATGTTCTTGCCATTGTAGGTGGTTGGATCTGTGAACACTATTTTTGTTAAATTTTTTGCGTTTCAGTGTAACTTACTTCTATCATTAGCCACGCCACTGGCAGTTGTGGGGGGTTAGGGTTGTCACAGGTGTTTGTGTGTTTGTCTGTTTATCCACACGATATCTCAGAATAACAGATGCAACAAGGATCACAAAACTTGACATAGAAATGTTCCACCATGAGTCCTAGAAACCCATTTATTTTTGGGACAAAAGGTCATAGCTCAGGTCATGAGATACAAAAAACACTACCGGCATGGGTATTTGCACTCTCGTGAGTGCTGGCTTCTTGTAGTTTCTGTTAATGTTTGGTTTTGTTGACCAGCATTACACTGCAGTAGCCAAGTTGCACAGGTTCCTCTGATTCCCAGTGCCATAAACAGTTTCTGCTTAAAACCAGTGGTGTATAACTGTCATTGTAGACTTAAGCTTAGGTCGCATTAGTTTTTAATGGTTTTCATTTCGTTGGTATTTGAATCAATTGCAAGTGACTGATATTAGTCTAGTGAAAATTTAGACAGTGGTTAAAAATCTGAAAGTTACTGTAAGTGTCGTTGAGTTTTGGCTTCGACTTGCATGATGTGTGTATGTCGTGAAATTACAGAGGAGGCTTTGGTGGCGGGTTTGGTGACGGAAACAGTGGTGGAGGCTTCGGAAGTGGTTTTGATGGAGGGTTTGGCAGATCCAGTGGTTTCGCTGGCGGGTTTGGCAGTTCCGGTGGTTTTGGCAGCGACAGTTCGAGACGTGGCCGCGGTGGTGGAAGAGGAGGACGAGGTATTTTGGAGCTTCGGTTTACCATTACCGTATTATAACGGACCTTTTTGCAGCTTTGTTTGGCTTAGTCTCGTCAGTTTACCATTTTTTCTTTGTCCACTTGTTTTCGGGATAAGTGGCACTAGCTTTTTACAGGTCAGATGCCGTTCCCGTCAGTCCCAGTATGTGGCTAATTTATTGTTTTTGTTGCTGCTGCCAAGCTACAGATGGCATTTAACATACGATAGCAGTCAACATGTGATACTATGATACTTTATATTGCAGGTGGCGGAAGTGGTGGCAGTCGTGCTTGCTTCAAGTGCGGTGAGGAGGGGCACATGTCAAGAGACTGTCCCAATCCAGGCTCAAGTGGTGGTGGAGGCGGCGGTGGCAGCAGAGCCTGCTTCAAATGCGGTGAAGATGGTCATATATCTCGTGACTGTCCAAAAGGTGGCGGCGGCAGTCGAGCTTGCTTCAAGTGTGGCGAGGACGGTCACATTTCCCGCGACTGTCCCAATCCGGGGTCTGGAGATAGAGGTGGAAGAAGCAGCAGAGGTTACAACTTGTCTAATGTTACCGTGGCTGTGTCAGCTGTAGATGGTTCTGTCATTTTTGCCTTGACCAGTTTTGTGATTAATTATGTATCTGGCTGTATTATTTATGCAGTGTTGATGTAGATTAAGCAGCATTTTGGGAGCTTTCCATGCCCAAGCAACCATTCTTCTAGTCAAGACCAGCAGTGCCAAGACCCAACCAGCTCCTTCAGGGCGACACCATGAATAGTCTGTCACGACCAAGACCGGCAAATGAAACATAAAACAAATAAACGTTGTTCACAATAACAGTTAAGGTTTCATGAATGTTATAAAATAACCGTCACAAGGATGTTATATAGTTCACAAATCGGCATTACATTTTGTGAAGTTTATAAAAATTGCAGTCATTGTTATTAACTTGTGCAAACAGGACTGTTGTTTTAAAGACACGTGCATGCTAACAAATTATTGATCGGTTTCGAAAACAGCCAATCAGGACCACAAGTGCCAAGACCAAGACTCAAAATTCCGGTCTCGAGCAGTCGAGAGACCAACACCGTGTGGTATTGAGGACTACAGCAACTCGGCAAAAAAAACACCAAACGCAAATCGTTGAATGAAAAAAGTCTGAACTGTGTGGACTGCTGAAGGTCGTGTTGACTGGGACACTATGGCCATCCTTATTGCTGAAGCTGGACCACTCGAATCACGACTGCTAGTGTTGCAATTAGCTGATTGACATTACCACTCATTATGACTTTACCTGTGGACATGCATCAGGCAATGCATTGCAACCTTGCATGTTCATTACTGACATTGTCTGTCGGAAAAAAATTTAATTAGCATTTTGTTATTTGCCTTATTGTTTCTGCTGCTGGAGTCTACCTATAGTGGTTTAGTGAACACCTGTGCTGGATCATGCCACCCTGGGGTGTTATGGCTAATGCTGATATCTTTACTTTGTGCTGTATGTGTGTGACAAGTAACGTTTCCATGTTGATCTGTTGTACATTAATTTCAGGTGGATTTTCCGGCCGTGGTCGCAGTGATGAACCAAGGTAAAGCTTTTGCTGTTGATCTTTCATTTAATTTGCTGCTTTTCGTTTTTTTGAACCGAGGCACCATTCCCAGCTGCACATTGCAGCTATGTGAAGCATTAGCCGATAACAGCAATTTTTTTGTCAAATTGCTGTAATTTGACTCTGTTCTAAAGACAGCAGCAGCACTCTTTTTTCTGTTTAGTGTGTAGTTAATAACTAGTGTATGCTGTGTCCTTAAGTGTGCAACGGAATTTGGGCGAGAGATACAGTTGTCAGAAATCAAAATTTTATTTCTGACATCTGGCCTTGGCACCCTTATATAACTTCATAGCACCCAGGTTGGGAAGCACAAAGTTAGATTGTTACATTCATGGGCTGTGTATATTCACGATATCAGGTCATAGCTAGTAAACATTTGTGCACTTATATTAAGAGGTCTTGTAACCAAGAACTCTGAACTCTTGGTGAGACATTTGTTTGCATTTGTTGATTTTACTTCAATGGTCAGGCTGAGTGACCATGTGTAGAAAAGGAGGCTGGATCACTCACGAGACATAGGTTATATAGTTACTGGTTGCTGGCCATTTTCTTATCATCGAGTCGTCAGTAGCTTCTAATGTTGTCACTGAAACGGAGTATGCCAACTAAAATTGAATGTTGTATTTTGCAGAGGTGGAGGATTTGGAGAACGAAACGGCTTTGGGGAGACCTCCGGTGTACGAGATGGGTTTGGTGGTGCCAGTGTTGGAGATGGCTTTGGTTCAGGTGACACTGGCTCAGATGGTTTTGGTGGAGGCCAGCGGGGTAGAGGCGGCTCTCGAGGTGGCAGAGGGGGATTTGGCCAAAGGGATGGATTTGGCAGTGACACTTCAGGGGGCTTTGGGCAAGAGAATCGAGATGGTTTTGGTGGTGGCTTCGGGCAAGACAACAATCGCGATGGCTTCGGTGGTGGCTTTGGGCAAGACAACAAGCGCGATGGCTTCAGTGGTGGTTTTGGTAGCAGTGGTTTTGGTGGTGAAAGATCTGATGATGGTTTTGGTGGAGACAAGAAGAGTTCAAGTATGTGCTATATTGACAGCAGTTTTCATATTGTTCGAGTTCCACTGTGTTCAGATTTTGTTGCTGACCATGACATTTCTGAACTTGCTTTCAGTTACAAAGTGCGGTTGAAAGTCCATAAAAACATAACGTTTTCAATGTTTATTTTTACAAAGGTAAGAAGTTCTGCTGTTACAGTCTTACAGCAAGTTAGAAGTGTGTGATCCTGCTATTATTGAGGTCTCCTGTTGTGCTGTTTTTCAGAAGCTAGCCATTATTTGCTGTGTTCAGGTGGCTGTCATAAGTGCGGCGAGCAAGGTCACTTTGCCCGAGAATGCACAAAAGAACCTGCTGATGGTGAGTGTGAGACTTCATAATGCCGTACTTATGCAGTGAACATTATCATAATAATGCATCTAGCTTGCACTTGTTATCCCTCCGTCTCAATTGTTTAGTATTGATTACTGTTGTGTAATATGTTAGAATTACCGGTCATAGCTCTGGGTCAGTGGGTGATTTTCAGTGGATGGGGTCAGTGCTTTGAGTTCCAAACGTTTACATCAGAACAGATGGCTGTATTGTGTGGAATGCCCACAATACAGTATTCGACTCGAAGCACGTTTCTTGTAGGCCAGAGGAATGACCTTGAATTGATTCCAACGGTAAAAGTGGAAGCTAGTCATCCCATAGATGGATCATTTGGTAGTGACTTTCTGGCGATCTGTAATCATTGCCGAGTTATGGCGGCCGGAAGTCTAAAAACGCCGTAAAGTGCATCCAATATTTGGAATACAGAGCGCTGATGGACAGCTGCCTAGTCCGTGAAAATGGTATGCATGTACAGTAGTCCAACTTGGCTTTGTATCCCAGTGTGATTCGGTGACTTTTGAATGTGCACAATTGATCACTTATTGGCTTATTGGGCCGCAAGAGCATTCTGATTTAGTTTTGCTTTGCACGTATAACTTTGCTTTATGACCACTTGATTGTCTCTTGTTCTTCTCTGCTGCAATATTCAACACGTTCTTAAGTAATTTTATTTTGCCGTTTTTAGGAGACAAGAAACGTGTTCCGATGTACATACCACCGCCGATGCCTGAAGATGAGGAACACATATTTGAAACTATCCAGAAAGGGATCAATTTTGACAAGTATGATCAGATCAGTGTGGAGTGTACAGGACAGGATGCACTGATGGAACGCGACACTATTAGAAGGTTGCCTCCTGTCACCTCATATTTGTGTTTTAACATTTTGTTTTAAACCGTTTATCTGTTGTGCGATATGCTAATACATTTACATTACAGTGGTCCATTGTTATTTAGGCCACTCTAAAAATTTATGTTTACTTACTTACCTGTCATCATTTTAATGGATGTTTTCCAGGTGAGCATATACCTCTTATGTTTCTTCCTCCACTTGGTCCAGAACAGCACCTTTGGAATAAATGGCAGACGTTTTTATGAGATGGGCTCTGTGTGGGCCCCGAGCAATCCCCCCTTATCCTTTCACTTCTCAACTTCTACTGTATCTTTTAGTATTGTTTACTTTTTTAGTATTTACCCTTTTTCTCTTTCTTACTCATCTATTTTGTTGCTTTTCCATTTCTTTCCATTCTACCAGAATAGTCACCACTCCGTTTCCAGGCCACAGATCGTGGCAGGTGATTGAACCTGGGTTTAGTTCGTTTTGTTAATCTTGTGTTATCTGTATTGCTTAGTTACAATTTATTCTGGTTTTTGTTGTATTTGGTTTAGTTTAGTCTTGTGGTGAGTTAGTTGTCTTCCTTTGTTGTAGGTGCTAGCTTAATGATTTAATCATTTAAATAAGCCTCTCGTTCCCTTTTCCTTTTTGGGTGGCTGCTGAACAAAATGGCGGCCAGTGTTGAGGTTAGTAATTTTAGTATATTGCTGGCTTTCCTTCACTGGGTAGGGACAGCTCTCCACCCCCGACCTTTTATCTCTGATATAGCCATATTTGTGCTGAAAGGGGACTTTAAACTCCAACTAACTAAAACTATCTGCCATTTACAATGGGAGCTGGCAACTGACCACAGATTCTTAAACTAGGACACAATATGTAAATTTTGTTGGGCCGGATTTTTGATATTAGTCTTAGTTTCTGTGTCACGTGACTTTGAAGTTGGCAAAAATGTGAGTTGCAAAGAGTCGACCGTCAGTCTCCATACGGGGCTAATTTTATTATTTATTATTGCATTAATATATATTACTGTAGTACTTATTTTAATATGATAATAATGTGCAGCTTGTGGGTTGTTGATGTGTAGCTTTGCTGGTGCTGACCTTGACGACGTGTTCCAAGCGAATGTCGAAAAGGCACACTACGACAAGCCGACACCTATACAGAAATGGGCAATTCCGATCATCATGCGGGGTCGTGACCTCATGGCCTGTGCCCAGACTGGTTCTGGCAAAACTGTAAGTATTTCTGCATGCCAGTGCCCTTTGTCTTCCATATGTAGCTGCACATTTTAAAGCACCCATATTTGTATGTAAATGCGTATAAGTGAACTGTTGTTGTTAATATAATGTAATGTCAGTGTGAAGACTGAGGTGACACTTCTCGAGACAGAGTCCGTTACAGGGGCACCTTACAATATTACAGTTAGTCTGTCACACAGCTGAAGATATAGTTACAAATGTGTGTGGGTCTCTGTTTTCTATGCATGAGCTTTCATTTGCTGAATTATCTGCAATGAAATGGGTGTAATTATTTGTTGGGAGTTAGTTCGAAGAAATAAGGAAGTTGTAAGTGTTGTGAAGTATGATTGTTCTTCTCTCTTGCATTCAAGTTTTCGTGTTTTAACAAGATTTACATAGTAGTAGAAGTTAGTACATTGACACATTTTATTATATTGCTGTCTCAGTTAACCAGAACTGCATTGAAACTGACTTTGATAATCCAAAATATAAAAAAACACATTTGATGGATATGCTCATTTATTTATGCACAGATGCTGGTAATATAACACGGGAGGTTGACTTGAATAAAGGTGACCCGAGTGCAGACGTGGGAGATAGTGTATATTAGCCTGAGAATTTCACAAAAAAAGGATTAGTTTACTGTTGGCTATGTGACGGGAAGGCAGCTGATTTGTAAAAAAAACCTGCTCCGGTTCTTCTCAGTGTTGTCTTTTGAGGGATGCAGCCCTGCCTGGGATACTACTTAGATAGAAATTGAACAGAAACTGCAAACTTATGTCACTGTTATGAGTGTATCTGTTTGACTGATGTATAATAAATGATTTGTCGTGTAGGCTGCATTCCTGCTGCCCGTGCTGACGGAGATGCGCCGAGCTGGCTTATCAGGCAGTGCATTTTCGTCGATTCAAGAGCCTCAGGCAATTGTGGTCGGCCCCACGCGCGAGTTGGTTGTTCAGATTCATCACGAGGCGCGGAAGTTCTCGTATGGAACGATGATACGTTCGGTTGTCGTCTATGGAGGCGTGTCCACACGTTACCAGATAAACGAACTGCAGAAAGGTGCTCACATCGTTATTGGCACGCCGGGAAGACTGATGGATGTGATTGAGAAACGCATTGTAAGTTTAGTTAACACTGATTGATAACCCTCAGTACTGTTGGTTTATGTTCTGAGGACCATGTTAAGAGCTAGCTCATGAAGGTTCAGATGGTATGCATTTTACTGACAACTTTAGTGATCGAGGTAGAGCAGTTGGTTGTGTGTGCACGTAAGAATCAATTGATCTTTGACCTTTGTATTTGGTTCACCTTGACACTCTGGGTCAGGTTAAGGTTATAGGTTAAAGTTCACAGTGTCAGGAGGAGAATGAACTCAGCAATTGTTTGTATGTTTGACTATGGCTGAAAAGCAGACATGAGTTGGCAGCTGTAAATAGGTAGTAGTCATCCCACCTTGATTACCACGGTCGGCTAAAAGTGTTTCTACAGTGGCCATTGCAATCTTTAGAGAGGGCTTTCTGATTATTTTTTTTTGTAACTAATATATTGGTTATCAATGTTGGCACTGTAGTTTTGTTGGCACACTACTGACTTTTCAACTGACTGTTGCATGTTTTTTTATAGATAAGTCTTGCAAAGGTTCGTTACCTGATCTTTGACGAGGCCGATCGCATGCTGGACATGGGTTTTCTGCCGTCAATGAGGAAGCTGGTCGGTGAGACAGATATGCCTGGCAAAGGTGACAGACAGACGCTCATGTTCAGTGCTACATTCCCCGAGGAGGTCCAGCGATTGGCACAGGAAATACTCGGTGACAAATACCTCTTCCTTGTTGTCGGCCGTGTCGGTGGCGCTAACACGGACATTGTGCAGACAATCTATAACGTTGACAGCCAGGGCAAGCGCGATAAAGTTCTCAGCATTCTCAACGAAAGTATGTTATATTGTTGTGGTTACTATTGCATCTTATGTATACAAGTAGCTCAGCTACCACACAGGGACTGCAGAGACGTGCTATGTTAGTAAATTCGTTGCTATGTTTCATGAGGTGTGGGAGCTAGAAAGGTTTCAAATATCTAAACTGACCTTCAAGGGCATTGGCAATGGTGCCAATTGATAGGCCACATACTATTTCCTATTAGACTTCCATTGCAGCCATGTATCTATTTTGCACCATTTCCCAGATGTTATCACTTATTTCCCAAAACTGAGGTCACGTGACCCTGAACACTTTTCTGCAGTAATCTATCATTTATGCACCAATACACCTCTGTATCAATCAGCACATGACATTTGAAATGCCTAGTTTTGCCAACTCCAAAGATAGGATTGGGGGCAGAATTTATGAAAACTGTTCGCATGATTCTGACCTCGCCAATTAGGGGGTTAGTCTGTCATCCCAAGGCTAGCATTAGACATATTCTACTTGTATACAAAATTTGGCGACTCTTGCCTCAGCCATTCCGGAGATATGCTTGTTTGCATCAGAATTGACAATGGGTCATGTGACTGTAACCACGCCCCATTTAGGAGTCGTTTGTCATCCATAGGCTAGGATTTGACACATTATAACTGTGTGCAGAAATTGACAATTCTAGCTTAAACTGTCATTGGAGCCCCAAAATTTAGAGTGGGCTGAGTGACCCTTCCCACACCCCTTTCAGAGATGACTTGTGATTTGTGGGCTAGCACATGCTACAATCAACCTACCTACCAAAATTGAACTCAATATCTCCACCCACTACGAAGATATGAAAGACGACAGAAAATATCGAAAATGGGGTGGTTTGGGGTAGTTAGGGGTCACTCAAGGTCACTGAAAATAGTGCCATTTGACATAGCATGTACGAGTTCCTATTAGTGTTCCATAGTAACTATGTTTCTATCCTGCACCACTTTTGAGCCATAGGAAGATTTTGGGAAAAAATTGCCGATTTAAACCTATCCCACCTTTATTTGGGGGTGACCCCATCAGAAATTCGCCGACATCTTTGGTGTCAGAAAACTAGAGTTTGTATGGGATGATCCTGCGTTTAGCCGTTTTGGTACAGTGCCGGTTTTTTGCAGACAGATGGACATACAATGACAGCATATACTACCCTAGCATAGTGTTGCGCAGTAATAAAACCAAATCTCTGTGTGTATCTGTTTCTTTGTTCGTTATGCACGACCACAAGTTTGAGCAGATTAGCTCAAAATTTAGCATATGGAATCCATATAGCTTCTGGATGGTCATGGGTGGGTTACCATCCATACGCCATTGCAGATCAATGCCAATCGTGCACGTTGACTAGCGGGCTCAGAACCAGCACCGACGGGAATTTGGAACTAGCGGGCCGCAAGAGCAATGGAGAGAGAATAGAGAAGACAAACTGCATTGGTAATAACTATTGTACACAGCTGCATGTGTTTCAGAAATTGGAAATTGTTGTTTCATTTATCAAATCATTAGGTGATATTTGTTGGTTTAAACCACCAACAACTCTTATTCTTGGCATGTCAAAATTGAAAACTATGAATACACATCACGTTGTTGTTAGTTATACAACAGACAAAGATTTTCTATGTCGTGGGTTTTAGATTATCAGCAGGACTTTGAGAATGAGATGGTGTGTTGAACGGCAGGGAGACCACATTAAAATGGTGTTGCTATAACAACAGTACTGTTTGTTGTTGCTTTTTGTGAATATTAATCGTGACAATTGTTGAGCTCCCATTTATTGTTAAAAATTGCCTCTAGTCATATGAAAAGCAAGAACGAACTGTAAGTGGCAGTAAATTAGTAAGTAAATTAGTTCAGTGTCGATGATACTGATGTGTTGTGCTAGGTACTGGCAGGACATTAGTATTTGTTGAGCAGAAACGCCAAGCCGACTTCCTTGCATCATACTTGTCACAGATGGAGCTGCCAACGACCAGTATTCATGGGTATTGCTTGTTGCCTCTGTCAGCTGTTGCATTTACAAATCTATATATAATGATAGGATTGTCACGCTGACCGCGGGGCGTGGCAGACTTGCACGGGCTGCAAGCAGCGACAGACGAAGTGTGCAGACCGGCTGCAGGCGCTGGCGAAGGGAGAGGGGGCGGCACGCTGCATGGCTCAAGAGGCGCGCGCGTACAAGCGGGGCGGGCAGACGGGCAAGGCAAGCCGGTGGCCCAAATCGAGCATAGCGCGATTTTGGCTCGTGTACTATAAAACCCTTTAATTTGGCTGCCATAAAAATTGTCAACTTCACATTCAAAATTATTTTGAAAATGCAGTTCCAACACATGAGTAATGCCAATTAAAGTTGGTATAACATCAAGGGTTTTACAGTATCTACACTTCGCATGTACATTGGATGAGTATTCGCCGTAGTTCACAAGAGGTTTATAGCTGTAGTGTATTTGTATCCCGTGGGATATCCATATGAACTAAAATCTGGGGTATTAATACTCATTCTCTGTCAGAATTCTTCGGTATAGTATCACACATACTACCATTTTACGGTCATTATGCCGGTCAACCTGTGTTATCCAAGTTTTACAGCCCAGGTGCCCTGCTGATGGCAACCGGCACATTTTGGATTAGGGAGAAGATACTAGCATTCTCCTTATTGATGTTACTACATAGTCCTGTAGTTCTTTTAGTAACTGTATAATCTGATATTAAGTAAAGAATCTTTTTCATTGGACGAGGTTAGTGATTAGCGTATAATTATTTCATATAGTTAATTTTCCAGTCAACAGACGTTTCTTTGTGCATGCGGGTTGTACATGTAGTGAGTATTCGTGATTTCTACTGAATGTTGCGCACAGTGATCGCGAACAACGGGAGCGTGAGGAGGCTCTGTCAGACTTCAAATCCGGCCGAGCACGTGTGCTGGTTGCTACGTCGGTTGCTGCACGAGGTCTTGACATTTCTGGTGTCGAGCACGTTATCAACTATGACATGCCACAGTCCATCGAGGACTATGTACACCGTATTGGACGTACTGGTCGTTGCGGCAACATTGGCCGAGCCACAAGCTTCTTTGATCCGTCGTCGGACTCGCAGCTGGCGAGACCACTTGTCAAAGTCCTGGTGGATGTACGTAGCAGTTGCTTCATGTCACTAGTCTAGTTTCTGTGACGTGCTCGTAGGCTGCTACCATCCACTCTTGACATCGCCATTTATTATTATTACTCAGCCTGAAACTTATTTTATTGTCTCTGGGAGCATGAAAGGTTGGGTTGGTTTGTGTTACTAGTACGACAGCAGAGCAAATTTTAGAAAATACTGCCACCCACCACTCTGAGTCCATTTACTGTTTATATACTACTAGCACTCCACTTACAAATTGGATGGTGAATAGTCATGAACCTTCACTATGCTGATGACAACATCCTCTTGGCCTCTTCGGAGACAGAACTACATGAGCTGTTGCATAGCCTACACCGAGTCAGTCATAAATACAGCCTACTCATCAACATCAACAAGACCAAGGTAATGGCGAGTGAATGCATAGCCTTCCACATACTCATTCAGAATGAGCAACTGGAACATGTGGATACATTCCTGTACTTTGGATCCCTGATAGTGTATGAAAAAATTTTGCACCAGGTTATTCGGGACAGGCGATAGGGGCATCACTGCAGAAACTAGAAGGGCTCAATAGAGCGTGGTATATCTCCCCACTGACCTTGACCTTCCAGAATTTAATTACCTTATCCCCTATGGCCAAGGGTATGACTGACCACGTTCGGTGACTATTGGACTTGAATTGGCTGGCGCCAGGAAGTTGTTCACAGACATACCTATATATATTTGTATCTACTGACGCCGGCGGAAACAACCTCCCATCACCTTCGATGGGAGAGGAAAATATGGAAAAGTCACAGCATACCGATTTCAACAAAGATACGACTAATGAAAGTGCTAGTGTGGCCTGCAGCATTGTATGGCTGTGAAAGTAGGACACTCAGAATGAATGAAGAAACATGTCTTAATGCCTTTGAGATGAAAGGGCTGAGAAAGATTTTGCGGGTTTCGTGGACAGCAAAGAAAACAAATGTGTTGATTCTTAACAAAGCTGAAGTAAAGAGGTTACTGTTAGACACTGTCAAAGCAAGGAAGTTAGCATACTATGGTCACACCATGAGGAAACAAGGGAGTTGCCTGTCGAAAGACATAATGCATGAACAGTGCAAGGTGCACGACAGCGAGGAAGACCACACACGGCCTGGATGGACAACATCAATACATGGACAGGACTCCCCGTGGTAGAGTCAGTCAGAAGCACAAAGGACAGAAATAACTGGAGAAAGTACATGCATGTTGTGGCCAACGCTCGGATCGAAGATGGCTGAAGAACAGAGCAGCGCTACACCCTCTCACCTATGGCACTTGGTCACATCTCACTCCTACTGTGGTCACTTCCATGCGAGTGCATGGGCTTGAGTGGTGCTTGCTAACCCGCCTATGACCATCCGGAGGGTATAAGGATGCCACATGCCAAATTTCATGTAGATCCACTCACTACTTGCATAAGGAGCAAAGGAGAGACACAGATTCAGTTTTTTATGTATAAGATGAATGGATGTATCTTCCTTGTTTAGAATGCACACTTCTTAATACTGTTATCAAGTACATCTATCTGTTTCTTTAGCGGTTTATAAGTTTGATATCCTCGTTTGTTACCATCTAGTTATTTTTCTTTTTGTTAGAAAATGATTGGTTTGTAAGCTGATCATCTGTAGACAGAAAATTTGAAATGTATGAATTTACTGTATTTTGTGGTACGTGACATTGTGCTGACTGTTGTGTATCTAGGCACAGCAGGAGATTCCTGATTGGTTAGAGGAGATGTCTACTGGAACAGTTGGAGTGGGCGGCTTCACTGGTGCTGCTGGTCGATTTGAAGCAAAGGACAGTCGACGTGGCAACGTACGTTGTGGCGGTTGCTGTTTTTATGCTGTGTTATTATGAACACTTTCCATTCTCTCTTAGCAGTTAAATGCTCACATTGCACAGTGTAGCAGAATAGTTACTAGCATTATATTAATTCCTTATATTAACATCCTTTTTTAGGTCGACTGATCCTAGTCAACCTAGTATAGTGGGTCTCAAATGTCCGTCCGTCCACAGATAGTTTCTTCAATTTTAATGAAATTTGGTATGTAGTTAGATGTCGACGAGTGATGCATGACGGCGTGCAGTGTGACCCAATACAAGGTCAAGGTCACGAGCCCCTGAAAGTCGGAAATTCAGCCATTTTCAAAGGCTATCTTTTCCCCCATTTATAATGGCCACAGATTTTTAAATTAGGGCACAATACCTAAAGCTTATCGGGCCGGATTTTTGATTTTTGATTTTTGTTCTAGTTTTTGTGTCACGTGACTTTGAAGTTGGCAGTAAGTAGGCGTCGACTGCCAGTCCTGTACGGGGCTAATTTTATTAATACCAGGATTGATTGATATCAGGTACGGTGTTGTATATGTATGTATGTAAAAATGCTGCTGCCAGTTTGCAACCTGGCGTAAGCTGTTGGTGAGTGCAGAACTAGGGTAAATGATATCAAAGAGCAGTGGCATGAAATTCTGGCACCAGCAGGTAATATGGCCATTTTCTGTCTACGAGTAAGTAGCCATTTGTCGTATGAATGTGCGCCGTACAAACAATACAAAGTCAGCTGCAGTCAGGCACCACTGAATTACATTAGCAATCTTCAGCACCATTGCTGCATCACCAACACAACCTGGTTTGTGCTGTGGAAAAACTACTGTTTACCAAGGCTCCGGACCAAGTCGTAGAGCGATCCTTTTCGTATTTGGGACTGGCAGCCTGGAACAGGCTCCCACATCATATTCGCGCTTCACCTTCTCTGGCCATTTTAAAATGAAAACGGAAAACATACCGTTTTAAAGAAGCTTTTGTATTTTAAGGAAGCTTTCAGATTTAAGCTATTTTAACAAACGTCAGTGTAATGCACTGTTGGCCAATGCTACTGTAGTCGGTGCACTATGAATTAGTTGATGATGATGATGATGAAATTATAGGCAGCTGCATGAAGTTTGTTGGGTTGTAGTTCGGGGGACGTTCGGGTGGCAACTTCGAGTCAGCGCCGTCCTTCAGTACTCCAGCTGGTGGTGACGATGACGATTGTTGGGATTGAAAGATCAAGGAATAAGCATTATGTCCTGAATCATTTGAAAAAGTCTTGACATCGTTCTCATAAATGTTCTTTGCCATGTTGCCTGCATTCTGTTCCGTTGAGCATCGTTATTGATAGTGGTACTGCACAGTTGTGCAAAGTGTGTATGGCAGAATTCAGCAGTACGGCTTATTGTGTGTGTAATTACAAAAACCTAGTACTACATTTTTATGGTGCCCTAAAGTTGTGGATGCAGAGGTGCTGTTGTTGTGTTTGACAAAGGCTTGGAGTTGTGTTTCTCACGCGAAAGCCATTGACAGTTGCTGTGTTGCATTCGTTGACATGTTTCAGTTGTGTAGTTTGCACAACTGAATAATTACGTTAGATTATACAATTACATCAGTGAAGATTCGGCCTGTAAAAAGCGAAATTCCACGTACACTGAGTGCAGTAGTTCACCGTTGATGTACATATTGGTATGTGCTAAATGTTTTGGTGTTTTCTGTGTGACCAATGGGAAAATGATGATACATTTATGTAACACACATGCTAGTTCAGAGTTTCAATTTGAATCTGGGTTACCCATTTGCTTCTTTTCTTGATGGTGATTGGTGCAGACATATCTGTGCCATAATTGTCTAGGCTGACAGCTGATCCAGGGAATCACTTATTAATCCTTGCCACTATCTGACTATGTGGGTGTGGCTGTCGCAACCATTTATGTCGCCTCTCTGCCACTGGTATCCAGAGTTGTGTAGAAGTTCTGATGATGTAAGTGCTGAGCATTGCTGATCAAGGTACTGATGACTGATTGGTATGAGATTGATATGTCTTGGTGTAAGAACACAAAATTTGGCTGGATGTTTTTATCATTAGTAAGTGATAACGTGTCTTTGATCGTATCTGTGTACAACTCCTGTACACAGTTAATAGGTATTTTCAATATCGGGTTGTTCTTTGTTATTATTTAGGACTACTCTATTCACAACTTACATTCGTCGGAATATTTTTTCAAAATTAATACATTTAATGCATGATATGACCTAGGCTGTGTTAAAAGTGCCACTAAATTCCAACTAACCCAAGTGATAATGTGTCACCTGTGAGTTAATTTGAGTTTCATCATATACCACTTGTCGCATTTTGTCCGTGAACATTATTGGATCATCAAATCTCAGTTTTTGACATCTTGTACGGAAACTTTTCTTAACAACATAGAAATGATTATTTCAGGTTCAGTAGACAGATTTCAAATATCAAATGGTCATATCAAATGGTTGAGGTGGTAAAGGCCGAACGAATTTAGAAATATAACATTGCTCGCTTCGACATAAGAGGCATGCCTCTTTTGATAATAATGATAATACAAAAGGATGCGGAGGTGTTTTGTGTAGAAAAACATTGTGTGTAAATGTGGATGTCATTGTCATCTAGTCGGATGGCTGTAATCGGATGGTTTTGTGTCGATCGGGCTTAGGGCGGGTTTTCCACCGCAAGTTAATCTCCCATTAACTTCATCACCAATTAAATTCGGCAGATGATTGTCAGTTAACTCAACTGTCATTTTTCCACCACCAGTTAACGGTCAGTTGTCAATTAAATTGTCCATCATCTTAATTGCTGATTTTTCGCCATTCAACTCGTTAATAGCCGATTAACAATGACGGCTGTGCAGAGTTTTTCTTGCTTTTTCTCCATCTCAGCTACATGTTTTTTTCTGTCTTTTTGTTCTTTCTGTCTTTCATGTAGCTAGTTTGCCGATTTACTGATTGGAGATCGAAAATGCATGGAAAAACGCATCTTGATTAATCAACGATTAACTTTGGCCATTAATTTAATCTGAGATTACGTAATCAGAGATTACAGTTAATTTAATTTGCGGTGGAAACCGGCCTTTAGTGACGTTACAAGTACTGGTAATGGTGGGTGTGTCTGAAGTCTGCCAGTTGGCCAACTTGATTGTACTTGCTGGGGATGGAAAACAAAATCTGCTTCTAACTTTTCAACATTACTGATTTATTATTGCTACATTGTTTGGCACAGATTGCACTTGAGTGATTCATAATGACCACATTTATCTTGCTTGCAGTCAGTTATACGTCTAAGAGTCCACTATATATTGGTGCAATTTAAAAAACCTGCATATACTTTTATCTGAGAAACGTATATTACTTGGTGGTATGTACTGAACTGATTTCATCTTTTATATTGATCTGTAGCATTATCACTGTTCCATTATTAAAATTAGTTGCAGTAATCTTGTTGAGGTTTTCTCATCATTTAGTTTGTTATTACTTTTGAAATTATTGCATTTCTAATGGCCCTTTTTACGTTCATGTACGTGATTAATTGCTTATAACAAAAGAATTATGCTCATCATATTGCCCTCTGTAGTGCTTCATTTCTTGTGTTGCTGGTTTAGTTTATAAGTTTGTCTATATGTGATTGTGTATTGGTTCACATTTATGCTGGAGTTTATGCTGGAGACTAGCTAATCGTTTTTGGTTTCTCCCATATTTGGTCAAATCAGTTTGCATTAGAAAATAAAATGTTTGCTGAACAACTGTTACTGTCACACCAGTATACAATGGATGCAAAGGCTACCGTGCATGGCTATAGGAATTTTTATTGTCAAGAGTTTCTAGCGACACAACAACACTGAAAGAAATGAATGCAAATGTTTCTGCCATATATGATTTGCTATTAGTCTTCCATTGCAATTATGTCTATCTTGCAACATATCAAAGAGGTCATGTGACCCTAAACACAGCTTCCAGGTAATTTATAATTATTATGCATGCACCAGTACTTCTGACTATCAATGAGCACAAAATTTAAAATGCCTACTTTCACCCATACCCTAGTGATAATTGGGCCCCAAAATTTAAAAAAGCGACTGAGGCACCGGCGGACTTCAGGTCTGCCGCTAGATGGGCGAGAGCGTGCGGTTTTGATAGCGCTGCCGCGTTCAGGACGTAGAGTGTCGGCGTCACTGGCGTGCCGCACTGTGGCGATACAGTCGGCGAGCAGCAGGTTATTGGTGCGCTCAACGACGGCGCACTTGGCTTGTTGTCGTGCTGTCGTCTGGTAGATGACGGCGTAATTAGGATGAGGTTCCGTTTGACTGATAGAGTGAGCTGACGATCACGATCAGCTGGTGCGTGGTGTTGAACGCAGTGACGATGGACCTGCCTGAGCGCAGATACACTGTCGTCACGGTTGAGTATGGACGGTACGCCGGTTGCCGACAATAACAGGAATAACTCCCGGCTGGATGGAGTTCCCAGCAGCATGCAATGACGTCATACACCGGGCTGCCTCGACTCGCCTGCGAAGGTGTTTCCCGGCGCGGCATCCCCATCGGCGAAGCCCGAGCTGTGCGATGACGTCACGGGTTTGTTGAGAGAGCCTGAAGTGTAACATCGCTGGGTGACTGACGGGTTGTCCGATCAAAGTCCGCCACACGTGACACAGTGACATTGTTCAGTATGGTAGAAAAACGCAGTCAAAATGCTCAGTATATCCACGATAAAGCAACGAGGAGACGATTCATACGCAATCTCAGAAACATTAGCTTTCAGATAATGTAACTTTTGTATACTGGCTAAAACGATAGCTAACGTAAGAACTGAATAAAGAGCGTGCTAGTAACGTGCGACTGCATCCAACAACGGCGCAAACAACATCAGAATGACTGCAATGGTTATACAGCTTGTCTGTAGCTACTTATCAAGCCTGGCAAATGCAACGAAGTCGAGAAGTAGACGCGGCAGTGGCAGGTCATAGATCTTGCGAATATTCTCGGAAGAAAATCCAGCGCGTATGGCAAGTGCAGACTGGAGCTGAAGGGACAATGGAGTGGTGCAGCGTTGCATCAACCATCGCTCCAACTCACTGTCTGCCGGCAAAGCCGTCAGACGCTGTCGGACGGCAGGATTGTTCAAGATCTGCAGAACACCATTCAGTGACGCACCGGCGTCGACAAGGGGCGCCAGCACAGACGTTCCATCACACAACACAGCCAGCATGACCGGTGTGAGGTAGTCCAACGACCGAGCCCTGCACAGATACAAGTGGTGGCGTAAGCCTGTCGGATACAGACGTCGGTTTACGGTGGCGTTGTATCTCAGCAGCAGACGAACCAGCCGGCTGTGGTTAAGTTCGACGGCAGCGTGCAGTACCGGCACACCGGACCAGTCAACCACGTCTGGACTGGCACCGTGTTCCAGTAGCAGCGAGATGACGTCGACGTGCCGGCAATCGTCAGCACACTCGCCACAGGCCGCAGTTGCTTTGATCAGCGGCGTCTCGCCCCGGTCATCAGATACATTCACCACGGCTTTGTGCTCCAACAGCTTCTTGACACAACCAACATGACCCTTCTCTGCAGCAAAATGTAAAGCCACCTTACCCTGACAACAAACACATTCACGCCACAGACTACCACAGCGTGCCATCTTAGGTAAGTTAGATTAGTTACCGTAGTTAAGGTAAGGTAATACTGGGCGTCGAAGAGCAATGTCGCTTCCCTCCAGTATCTCACAGTGATCACAAAGGGATGAGGAGAGTGAGCGAGCTTCCTTCAGTGCTTTGAAAGTGTTCACTAGGTGACAGGTAGGGACTAAAGTTAGACCTCTGTGAAACTTATTTCAAAAAGTTCTCTTCCAGAATAACAGAACAAGTGGAGACAGAAAAACAAGGATGAACTGGCTAACTAAGTTCACCTTGAAAAGGCTGCTAAAAATCAAGGAAGAAGAGACGCCAAAATATCAAAGGCAAGCCACGTAAATAATCACACAGTCTGCTGTAATGGCATCAGAATTAACAAACTGAGACTACAACAAAAAGTGCAAATGACTATTAAATGACCTTCAGATATGCCCACAATATGCTGAACAATAAACTACAACAATTGTGCAAAAAAATTTACCAGAACCTTGAACAATGTGTACAATAGGGATGGATCGAAAATGGGTTTTATACATTCAGCCGATAATGAAACCAGTGCTGACAAGTCCCCGCTGCCATTGACAGACCCTCCTCGATGCAGTGAGTAGTGTTATAGTGGGCATTCTGCCCCACCACTCAACCGTGACGACCTGTCAAGGGTCGTCGTTGCTCCAGGGCATACTGGTATCAGTAACATCTTAGACAGACCCTAATTGATTGATTGACAGAATGTTCTGGTACTCAGCACGGTTTCAATTACCAATCAGCAGATATTTGGTTACAGACACGATTTATGATAATCAATCATCATTTCCCCCTAGAGTCATTTCCATATAATCGCTGTGTTCTCGACGTTGCGTCGGATCTCTAGCTCCGATGTTTGCATTGCATACGATGCGACATGTCGCAGACACGTGACAGTCGCAGGAAGTGCATCCACGGCCCTTGA
>Ga0209780_1000197_pt1 | contig 29427 bp, 23 predicted proteins | sample WorMetexBAHAMAS2_FD_187384 | JGI IMG/M metagenome (GOLD analysis project Ga0209780, IMG submission 187384) | Marine gutless worms symbiont microbial communities from Max Planck institute for Marine Microbiology, Germany - Inanidrilus exumae... | ecosystem: Host-associated > Annelida > Digestive...
GCGGTGATGCTCTGCAGCTGGGGAGTAAAGGCAGGCATGGTGTAATTTGCAGGTAAAACTGTGTGATCTATGTCTGAGCGCATTAGAGGTAGTTACGACGATGCACTATACAAATCGACGTATACTTTACTTTTACTTTTTTACTTTTCTTAACTTTAGAGTGGATGAAGCTAGGCATTTGAAATTTGGTGTGCATATTAGCGAGTGCTAGGCAAGGCATGATGGAATACTGCTTAAGGGGGCATGTTCAGGGCCATCTGCCTAATGCAAATTAGCATTAGAGGTTTATGCGTAGATAAACGATTTGTTCACATCAGCAGTATATAATCTGGTCAGAAATATATCAGCAAGTCAATGACCCAGAATTTGTTAATGACCATTTTCGTGTCTACCTTGGTAAGTTGGAAACATATGGAGATTGTTGTAGCAGTTGTTACGGGTTTGATGCCAGCCAGACTTGCATTACACGCATGTGTTATGAGCTAGTCATTGACACCTGTAGCAGTAGTAAACTGACCATTGCTGCTGATAAGTCTGCCAATGATGTTTAGGGCTGCAGAGGCAGAGAAAGAGCGATTGTCCGTGGAGCTGGAGCAAGTCTGGACAGAGCTGAGCAGTGTCATGCGTGCTGTTTATCACCTTAGCAACAGCACTGATGCCGACACATTTGACTGCGACAGATTGTCAGGTCTTGTCAGCAGGTAAGTTATTATTGTTGCTGGTGTTAACACCAGTGTTGTAGTCAAGACAAGCAGTGCCAAGACAAAGACCAGCTCTCTTGAGACCAAGACCAAAACTGGCAAATTAAACATAGAACAAATGCACATTGCTCACAACAACAGTTAAAGTTTCATGAATGGTGTAAAACAACCATCTTATAGTTCCCAAATAAGCATTACATTTAGTGAAGTATATAAAACTGCAGTCTTTGTTATTAAGTCGCGCAAAAAGGATTGTAATTTTACAACACAGACATGCTAACAAATTACGGTCTCGAGCAGACTCCAGAACAAGACTGCGGTCTCGAGGACTACATCTCTGGTTATCACTAATTGCTTCTGCAGAGCAAGCTGTGTTCAATGCTTGGAATGAATCTCTGTGTAATTCTTTATGTAAGCAGGATTTCTCAAACAATTGCAAATGGGATTTTCTAAAAGAAATTACGTAGGTTACATATGAAACCGTTGACGATGTTCTAGGAAGCTCCTCAAAAATAGGCTATAGCACCCTGCTGTTAATGTTTTGCTCCTATGAGAAGAGCTGAAGCTTCTTGCGATTACTGATATGGATTTCATATGTAGATCTCATCAGAATGAATATGCATATGTGGTAATTTTCAAATAACCTCTGCTGAAGATTTTGAATGTGTGGGATTCTCGGGTGAATTGTGCCAGAATATCCAGCTGATTTTTGGCATTTGGCTACATTGTATTAGCAGGGGATCTGGACGCCAAACTGTGGCTACCTCTGTCCATAAAATTATGTCATTACCATCTTTGGCTCATTTGTGAGATGCAGTTGTCCAAGTTTGTGCTGATAGCAAAAACCATCCTCATTTACAGTACTACTATCACTGCCACTGAGAGCTGCTGCTTCCTCAAGATACAGAGTGGTTACTGGACACATTGTGGCTACAGATCACTGATCAATATTCACTAGATGGCACCACCATATGCAGATCATTGTACAAAGTGTACATCGAAGATGTCTTTTATAATTAAATTAAACATTTCTTACAAATGCTGGAATGTCTCACACTTTCATGGAAAACTGAGTTTTTTGAGTACCCATCCGTTAGTGTTAGTGTCACTGATGCAATGAGGGATAAGCTGTTTGTGTCTGTTGTAGACTGTGTGAACACGATGCTGACCAGCTGTTTCAGCGGCTCGAGTCACAGGTGCGCGAGGTCGTCATAGAGATGAAGGTGAGGCTCCTCAAAGAGCTGACAGTTGATCACAAGGTGGAGCCAAGAGCTCAGCAGTTTGTGGCGTTGCTGCTGTCCGAGTACTCCAACCTGTGTGTCTGCAGCCAGCGTGCCAGCTTCCTGTCCACGTTTGTATGTAGTATTTCACTGCTACTAACAGTGACAGCAACACATTACACGGTGGTCCAGAAAAAAAATGCACAAAGTTTTGCATACAATAACGTTTTAACCATTTACCATAGTATTGCGTTGTTTGGACCAAAATGCTTAGCGGAGATTACTTACTGCTAATAAACACTATTTTTTATATATGTTAAATATTCTTTGTGGAATAGATGAACGCGGTTACACATCATCAGTGATGTAAACGTGATGTAAACATCGCACCTCTTACTGATGAAGATCGATTGCTAATTAAAGTTTTAATGAACTGAAAAAAAGGATTCACAGTTGACAGAATGATTGCTAAGTTTCCAGCAAGACAGTGGAAATGGCTTAAGCTGTTTGATCTTGTGCAAGGATTGATTCTGCTGACAGTGCTGAACGGCTGCCCGGTAGCAGTCTTTTGAATATTTTGATGAAAACCGCGTGATGCAATGACTCACAGTTGCAGTTTTCAGATGCAATAAACTTTGTGCGGTTTTTCTGGACCACCCTCTAGTAGAGCCTGCTAACCACTTAGTGGTAGCAATTTGACGTAGTGATTTTAATAGTTGCAACAGGAAGCCTAGTTCCTAAAACATGCAATGCTGCGTATTAGTATTGAAGAGACCTCAATCCAGTGAGGCTGAAGCCCGAATGCTTTATGTGATACAGGTGCCCTACAATAATCTGAAGATTTTTGTAAGTTCGTCTTAAATTTTTTCCAGAAGTTGAGAATTTGTAAGATTCTCCTAAGACTGCCCTAAGTTAATTTTTGAAACTTATCTTAAGACTATTGTAGAATCATTGTAATTATTTTCTTTTTCAACTGAGCAACATTTACTATAACTTATTAGCGCCATCAACTGGATGGAAGTGCTAGGAAACATAAATTTTGTATGTCGTTAAAAATCAACTTTTAAGAAAAAGGACTTAATCTAAGCTCTTACGATTGGTTGTTATTTTTAATTAATTATGATGATCTTATGAACGTCTTGAGATATGCTAAGATAAGTTTCAAAAATTAACTTATAGAAGTGTTAGGAAAATCTAAAAAAATTCGTAACTTCTGAACTGATGATAAACTTGTGAAAAGAGTTCAGGAGAACTCAGCAAAATCTTGTCACATAAAGCAATCAGTCTTTGGCCTCATAGACTTCAGGTCTTTTCAAGAGTGATGTGCAGAGCTGGCCATTTTAGGAACCGGACATCCGGTTACAATTATTAATCGGTAACCTTATTTACGTAAATAAAACGTAATAGTGACGTTAAACTAACTACGTAACACTGACATCAAATGACATTGCAGTTCCGCTGTGGTCAAAAAATTTTTTAAAGTAAGCAACAGGTTGCATACATAAATCTAACGACGAACTTTGTGAAGTCCAAAGTGTTTAAGGATATTGTCTGAAACTGATAATTGAATAGATGCAAATACAGATCAAAATCAGTGGTATTTTATACGACTACGGGCCAGTACGGGGGGAAAACCAGAATGGGTAATGAAAGAAGTAGCACATTTATGACTGACTGTGACAAAGTGGAAAGTCGTAGAAAGCTTCTATTTGGTGGAAATTTTCTTGTTGGCATACGTAAATAGGTGGAAGGTCAAGGTCACTAGGCACACAAAGCTTATATGTGAACTGGCAGGCGGGCCCATGTCTTGCTGATGAAGTTGAGGCTGTGATGGACTGAGAGATGATGCGACGGCGGCAGTGTGTCAGTGAGTTGCTGATGTTGCTTGCAGGAAGAGAAGCATCTCAAGCAGTTCAACGTGACGTGGCAGCTACACAACAAGCACCTGTTTCACAGTGTCATCTACTCCGACCCCGTCGTTCAGAACTGCATGCCTAAAGTCATCTCTCATATCAGGTCTCGTCTCCTTCTCGTCCATTTTTAGCACACACAGCATTGCGATGCTGGAGGGCTTATATTTTACCCTCGTGGTTTTTTTTTCAATGCCTAATCTTTGAGGTCACTGAACGAATCTTAACCAAGCTTGAACACATAATCACTTATGACTGCTATTTGAAAAATTTGGTCCAAATTACCCCGGGCATTTACCCCCACGGTCTGGAGGGGCAAAAAACGTTTTTTGGGACCGACTTTGAACTTTGACTAAACACCTCTGCAACGGAATATGGTACCAACAATCCGAAAGAAACTTGTCAATCTACTTGGACTCTTCTACATGCCCCCAAATTTGGTGAACTTTGGTCCAGAAACAGGTGAGAACTGTTGGCTAGTTTTTGCCCAACCCTAAATTTTCGCATTGGGAGACACTACCAGCCTTACCACATGGACATTATATAACAGATAGCAGGCAAACTTTGGCACGTGTTATGTAGTGGCATGAGCTTACAGTCTAGAACAACAGAATGCCGGGCGGGCACACGCTAGGCTCATCTAGTAATGCCTGTTTTTCGCGTGAGCAGGTGTTAGCCAGTTCATTGCTGCCTCCTTGCTTGTGGGAGAGATAAGCATTGCTGTTGCTGTCAGCCAATAAGTGATGTCAAAGCACTGGATGGAAGCTGGTCCTGCTCTGTTATGTTGTTTATTTGTGTGTTTACATTTGGCATGTGTGTGTAATATTGGAAGAAGTGAGAAGGTGCCACTGGCTGAGTGGACTAGTGCTGTGTCTATACAGGCAGACTGTGTCGATGGAGGATGCCTGTAACAAGACGCTGAATGACTACCTCAAGTTTGAGAACGAGATGTCGGTGGTTAGTGTTGTGTGGAAGGAATGCAAGCGACTCATTGAAGCTTACAACGAACAACAGGTGACACTTCTGTCTTTGCATATCTAGTAACTTTTTATGCCTTGGTCACTCGACAGTGTTGACAGTGGTATGTTATTAGGCTGTCCCGTTGTCCCATTTGTTCGTCCATTCACCCGGTCCGGCCAGATATTGTTATCACGTTATCTTACGAATGGCTTGAACAGTTTTGATAAAACTTACAGGGAATAATCACTAGCCCCAACTGATGACCTGATTACACTCTGGAGGTCAAAGGTCACAGCAGGTCTAAGTACGTGATGGCAAAGGCATCCATGTCAATGCTCCGGCATCAAAGTCCATCTTATTGTTTGTAATATTCTGTGAGTATTTGTGTGTTTCTCCACAGTAGCAGTATCTGTATGTGTTATGGAGTTCATCTTTCAGTTGACAAGTTGCATCTTTTTTCATTACAATCTTCTGCGGCTGGTAGATAATTATTTTTGTAATGTGACGAAGTGCAACACCTGCCCATGTAGGTCAGTGGTTACTGCACTCAGGCGCTATGTGCAATGAAGCGTGACTTGCCTCAGGAGCCTGTTTCAAAGCTCAGTCAGGGCATGTTCGCCTTTCACCAAAGAATTATTTCAAATAATTCCCATGCACATGATGAACAGGGAGATAATCCTAGGCAGGAAAAGAGGGTTCGACGGTGTCCTTTGTAATCTGTGACTGTTGCTGACACCTTGAGTAGCAGCATCAAGGTTGTTAGCCGCGCCGTCTTGGCTGAAGCTGAAATGTTTGGCTGGCTACTGGCTGGTGCAGCACACAGCACCAGTCAGGGCTAAGCCAGATAGTAGACCACGTCTACAAATACCCGACAAGCTGTTCACTTTCTGCTTATCCTTCCTCCACCTTACATGTCATGCATACACTAGCACACACCTACCAATTCCCCTCCTGTCCCTGGACTAGCGCACTGGACCACTATGAGATCTCAGCGCTAGGTCCCGAGTAGGCTGGACGTCTGCCCGCAGTGACAAACGAATGATGCAGTGCAACTGTCAAGACTACAAGTGTTACTGATGTGCAGCTGAAACAAAGTATTCAACGAGGACTGGGCTTGTGTGCGTGTGTTTGTTTGTGTGCCTGTCTGTGTGTCTGTTAGAGTGACAGTGATGTTTGCGGTGATGCAGACTGCGCTGAAACTGAAACAGAAGATGTTCAAGGAGGACTGGGCCTTCTTCAAAGCACAGCGGCGACTTCTTGAACAGACGCTGCCTAAGCACAGACAGACGGCATCCAACTGTCACAGCTGGTGATTGTATTACTGCGTTTGCACTGACATTGATCACTGTGTCCTTTTTTCTTTCTCGCTGCATTATCCCCATACAGGCTTAGGGGCCGTAATGGTCCGTGATTCATGTGTTGATTTAGGTGCTATATAAATTGTTTGTTTGTGTGTTTACTTAACTTCCTTCCTTTCTTCTTTACTTTCTTTATTTTGTTATGGATGAATGTCTGTTTTGTTGTGTTTGTTTTGTTTTTTCCGTACTTAGCCAAGAGATTGGCTGGGAAGAACGTCTCCGAAATGACATGTATTGTGTCGGGTGGGACGTAAAACCTTAAATCAGTCAATGAATGCGACTCATTTTGTGAATATTGTGGTTTAGGTTTCATCCTCTGTTTAGTTCTAACTACTTTGGCCATGATGTCATGTCCTTTTAGCCTTTGCTTTCAGAGATCTTTGGCCGTGGCCTTAACGTTGCTGTCCTAGTTGACGTCCCTATTGAATGCCGTCTGTGTGTGGTTGCAGTTTTGATGAAATGATGATGAAGATGTTGCAAGGCAAGAAGGCAGAAGACTCACACTGTCCCACATGCAACCAACCGCAGTCAGTACACTACAATAGTCTGCATTGTTCTGACATAGGAATATGTCTGCATGCATAATGCGGTCACTTCAGAATATTCTTGTGTCCCTTTTACTTAATTGCTATTTATAAACCCTGGTATGGTTATGACTCACACAATTTCAGTTTTTGCTTAGTGAAGACAACCACGGCTAATCCAGTTCCCCCAACAGAGAACTTTTAGTGATAATTATATCGTCGCTTAATTTCCAAAAGTGCCTTTATGCAATTTTGGGCCATTTTGACATTTTTACATATTTGGAAAAATGAAAGTCAAGGCTATTTGAAAAAGCATGGGCCATGGCAATTTTTTTACAAAATAAAGGGATTAATTGCCCCCTAAAAAGTGGAACTGGAGCGAAAAACGCAGTGGCCATCTGAACTACAAGTTTCTTTGTCGACAGTAAGCGCTCTGTTAACTGAATAATAGCTTTGCATATTATAGCTATAAGTAGATATCAACATGGGCATTTCTAGTCTGCAGAAGAATTTCATTCTTGTTATGGAATGCATGCCTTTAACAATAAACGACAGAGCGTGTAACTACTTTGCATGTAAAAAAGACGACGAATACTGGCCCGTTATCTACAATGGTACTTTTGGCACACATCGCTTTTGCGTTGAGAATTGATGCACATCTGTTTTTAATGACATCGGTACTATTACTAAGCAAACTGCTGCCGTTTCAAAATGCCGTCGTCGATAAACACGCTGCACGGCATTGGCTGTCTACGTTTCTCTTTGCATCAAAAGTGCCTTTGTGGAGTTCAGGCGTGCACCACCATTGTCGATTTGTGAAAGAAGTACCTTTATGCGTATGTTTGGCAGTTTCGACTAGGCGGCCATCAAATAACATAATTTTACGCAAGAAATGAGAATTTACATAACAAAACTGCAAGCATTGGTGCTTAAGCGAAACCTACGGCGAATGTAAGTTACGATTTTTGCCAGTAACAGTATCAAGTTTGACTGTTATTGTTCATCAAACTTTAACTTTGTTTTTCTCTAAATTACTCCGAAAGCATGTAGGTACTTTTGGAAATTAAGCGACGATATCATATCATAGTCATGTCATAACACGTAGACTTTCTGTGGTGCCACTTTTCCATTGCTCCGTGGCGCCTTACATTCGAAGCTGAAATAGTAAATACAACATAAAAAATTAAAACACAGAAAATGACACAAACATAGCAACGATCGATCAGTATGTAAAACAGTAACCAGAGAGGTGAGTAGCAGTATACTATAGGGAAAACTGGTGTATTTTCAATTGTTTACAGCTTTGGTTAGAATGATACCAAGCTCAGCAGCCAATACCCAATACTTTGGCTTCTAACGATACCAATACCCAATACCGATACCAATACCGGAAGTGACGTCATTCGTTCTAATAAAAATGCATAATTCAGTGAAGTTGCAAGAGTGCGACATTTTAATCAGTTTAGTGATAATCAATCAATCTCATCATTTGGAAAAAATTCCATACTACTGAAAAATAGGCCTAGAATAATAAAATGCAGCAACAGGCCTATGAAAGAAGTCAGCTAATGTTAACCACAGGCAGTGCTGGTGTGGATGCAGGTTCATTTATGACTGGCGATTGCTAGAGCTGTCAGCCACGGATAACTGAAGCTGTTTGATACAGCCAGGATGCGTGGTGCACTGGTGCACACGTCTTGGCCGGCATCAAGCAGCTTAGGTCATTTCAGCATCGCCGGGAGTGGAGAGAAGTAGCACCTGACAAATTAGCTGTTGGTATTGGATTTCACACGCGCACTTTACCCGCACCCCGCCCCTGTTTTCTGTGCTCCCAAGACCTGCAGTGAGCGGTCTGCATAACAGGCGTTCTTTGTAATCCTATGCTAATGCAGGCATAGAACTACAGCTTATCAGATCGTCGTGGGTGGCTAGTTTTGAGCAACCTTGGGCAAGTTGTTCACATTTATGTGCCTGTGTCACCAAGCAGTATAACTTGGTACTGGCCCAGGGGCAGTGATGCTCTGTGGCTGGGAAGGTAACCACAGGCCTGGCGGAAAGTAATGGCAGCTTACTGCCGGGTGGATGACTTATACTTACACTGGGATCAGCTCCTGGCCCAACGCTCAGTAATGAGTATGGGAAGCCTTTACCTGTTTAGGTCGACTCTTCAGAGTCAATCGACTCTTCAGAGTCGACCTAATAAAGCCGGTTTCAAATGTCTATCCATCCGTCCACAAAAAGTTTCTTTGATTTCAATGACATTTGGCATGTAGGTAGAGGTCGATGGGTGATGCACGACGGTATGCAGTATGATCCGATCCAAGGTCAAGGTCACGAGCCCTTCAAAGTTGGAAATCCTTCCATTTTCAAAGGCTGTCTCCTCCGCCTTTTACAACGGGAGCTGGCAATTGATCACAGATTCTTAAACAAGGGCACAATGTGTAAATTTAGTTAGGCCAGATTAATGATATTTGTCCTAGTTTTTGTGTAACGTGACTTTGATGTTGGCAGTAATGTCAGTTGTGACGAGTCGACCGTCAGTCCCATACGGCACTAAGTTTTAGGTGGAGTCAACCTAATAAAGTGGGTCTCTCTCAAATGTACGTCCGTCCGTCCATCCACAAAAAGTTACTCCGATTTCAATGAAATTTCTTATGTAAGTAGAGGTTGATGAGTGATGCATGATGGTATGCAGCATGACCCGATTCAAGGTCAAGGTCACGACCCCTTGAACGTCGGAAATACGGCCATTTTCAAAGGCTGTCATCTCCTCCACCATTTATAATGGGGGCTGGCAATTTACTACGGATTCTTAACTTAGGGCAAAATACCTAAAGCTTATTGGGGCTGGATTTTTGATTTTTGTCCTAGTTTTTGTTTTACGTGACTTTTAAGTTGGCAGTAAGTAGGAGTTGTCCGCCAGTCCAGTACGGGGCTAATTTATTTACATCTGCAGATGATGTTGTCTGTGTGATGCATGTTTAGATGCCCGTGCGACGAGTGCAATATATCGCATATGATAACGTGCGGCCTTATCAGTCCCGAAGTGAATGAGCATCATCATCATCATCATCATCATAATGGTGATGGAGTTGAGTGTCAGCAGGCTCCGGACCACAACTCCAGTGACATAGCTAGTAGTGAAGATGTGATGTCAAAACTATCTCCTTCTCACATCCCACAGCCACTGTCCTGCCACCACGACCAACTACGACGATACTGTGCCAACATCAAACCACCATCAATTCCAAGCTCCAGTGACAGCAGCTGCTCTGAAAGTCCCATCATACTTGACCGCTGCCGGTTTTTTGGAGAAGACTTTGAGTATGTGACTTTTCATTTTGTCTTCGTTTACCACTTGGTCAGAATTTTCACTTGTAAAGTGAAAGTCATTACTGGTAGATTTGTCAAAAACCAACATTTTAAGATGTTTGTGAGTGAGTGATGTTGATGTCATTGAGACGGAGTTTGTTACACGCAGCTGGCTCTGTGCATACTAAATTTCATGTGTTAATTCCCACACGATGTACTGAAAGTGTTTTGTCGTGCCTGTGTGGGCCTTATCCCTATACTTCCCTAGTTCCCCACCTTCTACTCTGTCTTTTAGTATCTTTTACTTTTCCCCTTTTCTCTTTCTTACTCGCTTCGTGTAATTTCTTGCTTTTCCATCTCTTCTCATTCTGCCAGAATACTCCCACTCCATTTCCAGGTCGAATGTCATAGGAGGCACTTTAACCTGGCTTTAGTTTTTTATGTGTGTTGATTTTGTGTTATATGTATTTTTAGTTAAGGATGCATGCTTGTTTTTGTTGTATTTGATTTAGTTTTGTCTTGTGGTGTGATAGTTGTCTCTCCCTGTTGTAACCTTGTGTGGGGCTGGGGTACCCCCTTTCCCTCCTTTTTTCTTCCTTGTTCATTCACTTCCTCATTTTTTGCTGTTTTTTCTTTTTTTTTCTCATTCACTTTACCAGTTTTCTTCTTTTGTCCACCCATTCCCTTTCTACCAGAATAGTCCCACTCCATTTCCAGGCCAGATGTCGTAGGAGGCGACCAAACCTGAGTTTAGTTTGTTGCATTCATTTTGTGTTATCTGTATTGCTTAGGTGACATTTATTCTGGTGTTTTGTTGTATTTGTTTTTGTTTAGTCTTGCGGTGTGATAGTTGTCTGCCCCTGTTGTAGGCGCTAGTGTAATAATTTAAATGAGCCTCCAGATCCCTTATCCTTTTTGGGTGGCTGCTGAACAGAAAAAAGCAGCCATGGTTGAGGTTAATATATCGCTAGCCTTCCTTTACTGGGTCGGGATAGCTCTCCACCCCTGACCTTTTGTCTCTGATATAGCCGTATTTGTGCTGAAAGGGACGTTAAACTCCAGCTACTTAAGTGGTTTGTTGTGCTCTGTTGATTTATTCTGGTGTTTTGTTGTATTTGTTTTTGTTTAGTCTTGCGGTATGATAGTTGTCTGTGTTTGTGCCTTGAAACTGCTGCCGTGGAATTTGACGATGGTTTTGCTGATGACATTTGCCATGTTTGTAGCTTGCAGTCCTCATGTATGTTTGGTGCTTTATGTCACATCAGATTGTAACTCGTAATTCCAGTTCATTAGTTCTACGTCCCATTCCACTTATTAGGCCAACTCAGCCTTTTATCCCTTCGGGGTCGTTATATGAGTAGTAAGCTGCAATTCGATGTCTGGGGTGGCGCCATCTGGTGAACGCTTGCAAAGGAAAGGCAGGCATGGTGTTATCTTCAGGTAAAACTGCGCGATCCATGTCTGAACGCTTTTTGAGAATATGCATAGTATAAATGGTGATATATAAATACTCTTCCTTTTCTTTTCATTCCTTACGTAAGTGGGTGTGGAAATTTGAGCCTGTTTTGTACTGGGATGTGGTTGTTGTGACCGTGACTAACGGGGCACTTGAGTGCTTTTGACTGTGGTTGGGCGACGTGAAGTGCATCTGTCATCTGTGACAGATCTGATCCAATTACTGCCAAAGGTTCTGTTTTGAAGGAACTTGTGCAAGTAAGTAAGTAAGAAATTTTTATTGAGACATAACCAATGTATATGCTTGACCTTAAGCAACTGCAGAGAAGGTCAGCAGTCAAGCAGAAAGTGGAAAGTGACCATAGGAACATTTGTTGAATCCTTGATGACATTTCGTTGATTCGGATGTAGCAGTGAAATGCCAGGATCATGAAAGTTAGATTCTGGTGTTTTTGATGTTGATGATGCAAAATTTCACCAATGATCGCCTGTTTAACTGGCTTCTTAGCTTTCTCGGAAGTCTTTACGGATTGCTGGAGCAAGGAGGATTGCTGTGTCCATCACTGACAGAGCAGTGATGGCAGTGTGGTGAACTCAGGGGAATCTATCTATCTATCTATCTATCTATCTGTCTTTATTTGTTCCATAGAAACCATAAAGCATAACAATTGAAAAGGACAATGGAACAGGACGAACAAGGCTAAACAGCTCTTAAAGCCGCCCAATAAAAAATAAAAATCAAATCAAAGTGGTTACTATTAGTAAAGGGTAATACACGCATGTACACAGTGACAGTTTACATTACAGAGTTGCATAAAAGTACAATGGCATATAAACAATGGTTTGATTTGTGTTGGTTTAAGAAGACCAGTGTTTACTGACTGACACACGATATTTGTAAAAGATGCTTACATATTTTTGCCACGTTTTGCTGGAGTTGATCTACACATGACTGAGTAGATTGAGACTGTGTGAATGAATGTGATGCTGAGTCGTTTTTTTCTGTTCTAGCTTTGCCACTGACATTGCAACTGCAGCTGATGATGATTACAATCTCTTCGCTGACACTAGCAAGTGTCGCGACCGTTTGGCAGTGGAAATGCCGACAACTGAGCTTGAACCGGAGTTAAACAGTGACAACAAAATGGTAAATGCTTTTGTAAAATTTGCAAGTTTTTAGCTCTTGAGTGCCGGCATTGGTGTACATGCATTGGCGTCTTAGTACTTATCTCTGTCTGCTGCCTTAAGACAGATTTTCAAGCTGGAAGTACAGCAAAGAATCTCCCAAGAATGCATCCGACACATTGGAATGGTTAGGGACTGCGATATGTGTGCTAAGAGAAACTGGCATCAAAACCCTTAAAGTCGAGACTTGTCCAACAATGGTTGGAGCTTGGCTAATGGTATTTCAGTCTCATTTGTCTGTGAATCTTCCATGAAGAATCTGTGCAAGGTTCTATTCATCACGTGGCAATACAGCAGGTCTGTGTCAAGTGAGTTACTACTGTAGGCTTTCTGACAGTCCATCCACCACACGCTGGTATTGTGCTAAGTGACTGGATGTATGGCTCTAGAGTCGTGCAGTATTCATGAGCTTTCTGCCGTGGAAATGTAGTGTGGCTAGATCTTGTAAACTGTACAAGATTGAGACAGTTACTGCAGACCACTAATAGGATGACATATTCTCCGTACTCAGTGGTATCATTTTGAGTGACCTTGAATGACCCCTAATCCTGATTTCACAGATTAGCTATTTTTAAATGTTGAATATCACTAAAACTATGCTAATTTTGGTGTTTGCTGTGGATACCAATGTTCACTGGTGCTATAATGGACGACCTTGAATGACCTTGAACTGTTCTTACGTTTCACTTTGAAGAAAGACATTGCTGTACCTTGTGAACCACATTAGATAGACAAAGTTTATACTGACCACTGATAAGGTGTTGTATGCAGTACTCTGGTAGCATTGTCAATGGCCTTGAACAACTCCTGGTGCAAATTTTATCATACATTCTGCCCTGTGTGTGTCCCGGGGCTGTAAGTAAGTAAGTGACAAATTATGAAGCACCGAAACCAGAATAGGCCCTCTCCATTTCCAGGCCTGATGTCGTCGGAGGCGACTAAACCTGGCATCAGTTTTTGGTTAATTTTATGTTGTAATATATTTTGTCATGGATGCATGTTTGCTTTTGTTGTGTTTGTTTCAGTTTTTCAGTACTAAGCCAAGAGATTGGCTTGGAAGAATGTAGCCACAATGACTTAATTTTTTGTTGAGTTGGACGTACAACCACAACTCAATCACAATCGACGACATTCCGCACAACAGGCTGTTATCAGTACAGGTTGACAACACAGTTCTCAGCACAACATTGGAGCTAATGTACACACTCTTCCAGAATTTGAACCATCTAAGAGCATATATATGTTTAAAATCAAGACGCCCGCGACCACATATGAACGTTTTGACTGACTCCCATTGATGAAAACCAAAAATCTTACAGCTTCCTTGGCAGGGAATCTCCCATTTTCGGGAACTTTGCTCCCCACAAGCTCAAAATCGGACGAATCAGCCAACCACCAGGAAGTACTGTTTATGGTGTACATCCTTTCCCACGGTGACGTCACGCTACAGATGCGCCATTCGTGGAATAACACACAACATCTGGACGTAGGATCGGCATGTGTGGATATACGGCCATCCCCGAAAACGGACGTACTTGTTGATATTTTCTACTGATGTGTTTCTTTGGATGCTGATTGCTCAGTTTGCATTGATACTGCACTGTGTGCATATGTGCCTACTGCCCAGTCCATCTACTACTACCACCACCACCACCACCACTCAGTTTACATTCAAATGGCTTGAATGTTTGAAGTCAGTCCAGCTTGGGCTGGCTCTACCAAATGACGACCTTTTAGAGCAGGTTTTCTGAGACTGGATGCCATTCATTTCACAAAAGCAAAAGTGCTAAAGTACTTTTTGAAAGGGTTCAAGTGTGTATCGCACGAACACGACTTGTGCCTGTTTGTTAAGTAGTTGATGGTTACTTATGTGACAGGAGGATGCTGTGTGTGATGGGGAATCCCGGCTCAGAGAAGTCTGTCCGTCATCACTTGTCGCAAGGATGATGATGACATCAGTGAGTATAATAGTAGTTACATGATCTTTTTGTATTTGAGTGCACGTCAAGTGATAAAATTAGTATGATTAATGAAGACACGGCTGAGGATTAATTGTGGATAATTATGCAGTAAAATGTTAAGCATTTTCCAAGAAATAGCAGGTTTTGTTTGGTCTGTTGTTTGTTTAGCTATGTTTGTTGGAAATGCTATTTCTCCTGCCAGTCAGCTGATGCGGTGTGGATGCTGTAGGTGGACCTATCTGCAGAGCCCAATGCCTGCATCTGTCCCCACTGCAGCATGAACAATGGAATGCCGTGTATGTTGGAAGCAGCACGTCGTAATGTGGCAACACAGAAGCCATCTGTCGACCATCTGCAGCTGAGTCAGCTGGGCATGTCACGACGTTTACTGAACCCGCAGCTGTATGAGTTACATGATGAGACGACGTGGACAACAGACACTGATGCGCAGCCACGTGACATGATGGAGAAGTCAGCCATAGACAGTGTTGATGAGCTAACGTCAGAAACTGTCAGTGATAAAGTGCATGCACCAGAGTTAAATGGACAGTCAACGTCGGACCAGGAAGAGATCTGGTCCGATTGTACTGCAGAACTGCCTCAATTTGACAACAAGAAACTGGCGATTGGTTTTTCCATGGAAAACTTGAACTCTTTTTGTGCCGAGAAAACTGACAGTGACGTTGGTGAAGGTGAGCTGGCTGAAAAGACCATTGAGTCTTTGAAGACGGATGCCGAGTGCCAGCTTGCGCCTATTGCCAAGAGTGGGAAGGAAGTGTCGACTAAGTCTGACCCGCCAGAGCCAGCGACAACAAATTGCGTATCTGTTTCCAGCACGTCTTGCGGTGGAGGGATCGTAACTGAGACGGTTACTGCGACAGCTGTTGGTCAGGCGGCGTGTGCTGTGACCACGAAGCCAACAACCAGAACCACCGCATGTACAACGTCGTCAACGACCACAGCATCGTCCAGCAAGTCAGAACGGCCGCGTGTTTCACCGTGCCATGCCACACAGACCAAACTGATGCCACCAGTCGCTAACGGCAGGGACGCAAAGCTGCCATGCAAAGCAGCAGCAGCAGCTAAACAGTCGTCACCCTTTAGCAATGCGGAAGCCGCGAAGCTGCTTGTAGACATGGTTGGACGACCCAAGTCCACGTCGTCACCGGGTGGGCAGTGTAAGCTGACACAGTGTGTGGACAGAATTCACACGGACCCGGTCGGCACTGCCGCAGACAATGGGTCCTGCAGCGGCGAGAAAACGTCTCGTGTCTCGGCGGCGCCTGGAACAAGCTGCACTGCGGAGGGTAGAAAGGATGGTGGCAAGTTCTGTGAATGCTGGCACTGCGAGTTCTTTGGACACATGTCGGTAAGTTGACAGCAGCATCGGTTTTTGTTTACAGTAAAACTTCGTTATAACGGACTTCTGGGGACTGCTCTGAAAGGTCCGTTATACCCGAGGTCCATTATATCCAAACAACGCTATGGACGAATTTACAGACCGTAACAAAGACGGGACCTTGAAATGTTTGTTCAGCTTCACTGGCCACTAGACAGTTTACAATCGACACAATTGCTCACCCTATCCCTGCACTGACCGTCTGTTTACTGATTGCTAGTGACACAACCACACGAAAGCCGGTGCTATCACACTGGACAATTTTAAACTGTTGCCAGCGTCTTTAGCAATAATACCAACTGATCTCGGCGACGGCTGGTGTCCAGCGTGATTATGTAATCATGATGCGACGACGGCTGTTCTGTCGGCCAGATGGCCGTCACAGCTACATAAGCACGCCAGCAGTGGTCATGATCTCGATCTGTCTGATGTATCCAGCATTGTCTCTAATGTTAGGACCGCGGAACTGGTCTGTAATAGACGAACGTCCGTACTATCAGAGTCCGTTTTAACCGTATTATTTTGCATTTAAATTAGTAGAAACTCATCCGGGACCAGAAAAAGTCTACATTAAGCGAGTGTCCATTGTAACCGGGTTCCTTTCTAAGAAAGTTTTACAGTATTTAACAGTGTTACAGTTGTAGTTCTAACTTAATGGACATGAACACACATTCACCAAGTGTTCGATTAATTAGGCTTTTTTTTCTGCATTTACTGCAGATTGGCACGTTGCTTTCCACTTGAAAATAGCAGGCAAGCTGAAAATTGATTGCACCAGGACGTCTAGGCAAATGATAGGTGATCGATTGCACGATTGATTCCTGGGTATAGTGTGATCCCTGGGTCGGCCAGACCTTAGGCCTGCATTGTTATTATTTAAGCCTGTATTGGCATTTGAGCAGTTGCAGTGTGAATTCCCGAGTTCTGAAATTCTGAACTTAACTTTCATTGTTTCTGCGACCTCCACATGCTTACTGTACCAATTTCTATAGCTTTGACGACCCCCTTAGTTATTGTTGGATGATTCAAACGTGAGCCTGTATTCTCTATAAATTGCACTGCTGATAACGCTGTTGTTTTAGTGTTGACTATACACAGATTTGTGACTTTAAGCCAAGTCTGTTACGACTGCTTAAGCATTGGTGCATTGCTTCTATGGCACTCATTTGGCAATTGCTTTTAGTGACGGAATCAATTGAAACTGTCACGCTGCACTATTGATGCAACACACCCAGACTAAAGAGTGACACGGACTTAGATATCATCCCCATTCCCACCCCATCCTCACAATTTTTTTCCCATCCCCACACCATTCTCATGCGGTGTATCCCCACCCCATCACCACAGTTTATTTTCCCATTCCCAAGGTGGCACGGTGGCGCAATGGGTAGAGTGTTGGACTTGCGATCAACAGGTCGTGGGTTCAAAAGCTGTGTAACAACCTTAGCAAGTTGTTCACACGTATGTGCCTCTGTCACCAAGCAGTAACTTGGTAGCGGTCAAGGCGCGGTGATGCTTTGCGGTTGGGAAGGTAACTGCAGGCCTGGCGGAAAGTAATGGTAGCCTACCACTGGGTGGATGTGGGCTGACTGCCTGTACACCGGGATCAGCTCTGGGCCCAACGCTCGGTAACGAGTATGGAAAGCCTTTACCTTTTTAACCCCATCCCCATGTGGTTCATCCCCATTACACATTTATATAACATTGCTGTGATACTGTATGCTTACTTAATCACTAGGCATAACACAAACAGTTTCCAGAATGACAGACAACTGACAGGATTATATGCAAAGAGCTACTGTCAAACTCAGAACATGTACTAACACATATTTCTGACACTGCATCTGTAGTTGCTTCAGCCGACAAGTGTAAGAATGTTTCATCAACCACTGTTACTTATTACAGATAAGCTTCAGTGATCAAAAGTTTTAAACACACCCAAATAGGAGAAGTGGCCCAAGAACCGAGTCCTGGGCATGGACAGCATGATACCATCGGCAATGAGTGCTGGCCTAACCGAACTGAGTAGCTCCGATCAGTTAGGTAAGACTGAATCCACGACAAAGCCATGTCTGTAAAATAGAAGCTGTGAGTGAGTCGGTCAAATAGTATCGAATGGTCAGTGGTGTCAAATGCAGCACTTAGGTCGAGTGACACCAACAAGGAGGACATTCCACTGTCTGCTGCATGCAAAATTTTATTTAGCAGAAGTAACAAAGCCATCTCCGTGGAATGACCCGACCTATGTACAGATTGACACGTACTGAAGTTACTATTAGCTAATATATGTGGCTGAAATCGGTTAAGGAATAGGCGTTCAAGAAGTTTGAGATAAAATTCAGGTTAGATATCGATCTGTAGCTTGATGGTGAAGCTTTGTCAAGAGAGGCGTTACAGATGCTGACTTAAATTGTGTAGGAAATCTTCCCTCGCTGAAGAAAAGATTAGCTAAATTGGTGATTATTTCAGAAAATGTATCCGAACAGGCTCTGAGCAACAAGGTAGGAATGGTATCCATCCGGGAAGATTTAACTGGAGAAGTCTGAAGGATTTTTGTAACCTTTCAAAGCATTTGAAGCAACTGCTGCAGTGTATGCAGCAAAAGATACCATTTCATCGTCAATAACGACATACAGCATGCAATGCGGCCTTCTGTCAAAATTCTTTGACCACTTGTTATACATAAGATGCTGATATTTGTCAACACAAGTGTACATGTCATCATCGCTGTTAGTACAGTATGCATGTCAATGACGATGGTGCACCACTTTGTGTACAGCAGTCAACACTGCCGTTGAGTCGAAACTACACCGAAACACGCGATCGCCTTCGTGCCCGACTCCAGAAACGGGTAAACTAGATTATGCTGCTAAGTGTCTTGTGTTTTTGTGTTTTCACTGCCCAGAAATGTTGTCGAACGCATTATGTTTTCCGGCTGTCTGCCGCATCCATTCGTTGATCCAGTCTGATCTTCTTACCACGACATCTCATGAATGGCTCGAGCAATCTCGACGAAACTCACAGGCAATATTCACTAGACCCTACTAATAAGTAATAACCCGTTTAGGTTCTGGCGGTCAGAGGTCAGAGTCACAGCTGGCTGTCAAGGTGGCGAAAGCAACCACATCAATGCTAGTCGAAGTCCATTTTTTAGTTTTATAACTTCTCTGCTTGTATCATTCACGAGATGTTATATGATGCTGATGTTGATGCTTGAAAGTGTAATGTTGGAACGTGTGCTATGTGTGTGTGTTGTAAACTTGTGGTTGCTGTTGTGACATGATTGTGATAATGCAGTCTGCAAGTTGATTGATTGATCGATCTTTATTAAAGCACGTAACAAACGTACATGCAACAAACTGAACATGACAATAAATCAGAGATCCGAGAGAAAAAAGAGAAAAAACACACATAGTAAAATAAAGACATGAAGACGCATAAAGATAAACCCACATAAAAGCAAACAATTAAGTTGCTGTGACATGCATGTAGTACATTCATGGCAAACACCTTCTACTCTATCTTTTAGTATTTTTTACTATTTCCTTTGCTTACTTTTCGTTCTTACTCGCTTCATCTATTTTCTTGCTTTTCCATTTCTGCCCATTCTACCAGAATAGTCCTACTCTGTTTTGCAGGCAGGATGTCGTAGGAGGCGACTAAACCTGGCTTTAGTTTTTGTGTGTTGATTTTGTGTTGTATGTATTTTTAGTTAAGGATGCATGCTTGTTTTTTGTGGCTTAATGAAAATGAACTGACTCTTAAGCCATGTTCATAGCTACAACACAGGACTCACAGCTCTAGTTTGCCATGAATGTTAGTCAGTTGGAGTTTATCGTCCCTTGTCAGCACTAATATGGCTATATCAGAAGTGAAAGGTCAGGAGTGGAGAGCTATCCCTACCTAGTGAAGGAAGGCCAGCGATGTGTTAACCTCAACCCTGGCTGACTTTTGATTTAGCAACCAGCCAAACAGGGAAAGGGATCGAGAGGCTCATAAATTATTGTGCTAGCGCCTACAACAGGGGAGACAACTATCACACCGCAAGACTCACTCGTGTTACGTGTTCATTTTCATTAAGCCGCATCACTGCAATAGCTAGATGCAGCCTAGTATTGAGCAAACTGTTACGTTTTAAGCAAACGTCTGAAACAGTCAGCACTGATGTTCGGGTCCCGGATAAAATCCGGAGAGGGTTCCAGACTGTGGGGCCGGCAGCTGAAAAGGCCTGACGGCCGTAAGTGTTGAGCCGGTAGTGAGGTACTGCAAGTAGTTGACGATTGGCAGAATGCAGGTGCCGCCGAGTGTCAACACCAGGCAGCCGGAACCCAGTAGTCCGACAAGTACGGCAGTGAGCAGCCATTCAGACACCGGTGAACTGTCACTGCCAGCTTGAAAAACACCCGGTCAGGGACATCGAGCCAGTGAAGTTCGTCGTGTGGTATCTGACCCAGACCACGGTCAAACTCACAAGTGCCGGTGACGACGCACACAGCAGCGTTCAACATACGCTGTAACTTGTCGGTTACTGTCCTTGGTGCACCAGCGAGAACAGCATTGCAATAATTAATCGGTGAATTCACAACAGTATAGACAAGTGGAGCCAAGAGTCCATCGACCGCAGGAGACGTCCGAGTTGACGAAGTTGGTAGTAGCAGCAATTGATTACGACAATTGATTACAGTTGTTTGTAGCCAGTGCTTGTCTGTAATTGTGTGTTGTAGAAGGAGAGAAAGAACCAGTCGCAGACTGGAGGTGGTTCAGACCATCAGTCGCCGGCCGAATCGCCACGACTTGCCAGTCACTCATCATCAGCTGTTGGCTCCACATCATCGGCAACGTTGCTCAACGACAAGGAAGTCGAGGAGATAATTCGCTTCATCAACGGCGTTGACAGTATCGTTGCATCCTCACCGTCTGCTGGTGGTGCAGCCACCAAACAGAAGACTAAACAGAAATGCCGCAAGGTCAGTTTGACCACAATCCTGTCACATAGGGCTTCCTGCCATAACTCTGGTTTTTGACGAGACTTGCCGACATGCACTGTCCGAATTGTTAGGTCGACTCCTCTGAGTCGACCTAATAAAGTGGGTCTCAAATGTCCGTCCATTCATACGTATGTACATCCGTCGTCGTCCACAAAAAGTTTCTTCAGTTTCAATGAAATTTGGCATGTAGGTAGAGGTCGATGAGTGATGCAAGATGGCATGCAGTATGACCCGATCCAAGATCAAGGTCAAGATCACGAGCCCTTGGAAGTTGTAAATCCATCCATTTTTCAACAGCTATTTCCTCTGCCATTTACAGTGGGAGCTGGCATCTGACCACTGATTCTTAAACTAGGGCACAATATCTAAATTTGATCAGGCCGGATTTTTTAAATATTTGTCTTAGTTTTTGTGTCACGTGACTTTAAACTTGGCAGAAACGTCAGTTGTGAAGAGTCGACCGTCAGTCCCGCATGGGGCTAATTTATTTTAGGTTGTTCTCACTGACTGTTATATACAACTAACGTATCTTTTAATTATGTTTATTATCTGTCATTGAAACATATGGATCACTGTCTTGATTTTTTATATTTGGTCTAGTTTTTGTGTCACGTGACTTTGGCAGAAATGTTTGTTCTGAAGAGTCGACCTTCAGTCCCATAGGGGCTAATTTTTTGTGTTGATTTTATGTTATATTATTTTTAGTTAAGAATGCCTGCTTGATTTTGTAGTATTTGATTTGGTTTTGTCTTGTAGTGTGATAGTGTTCCCCTGTTGTAGGCGCTAGCGTAATAATTCCAATGAGCCTCTCAATGCCTTTTCCTTTTTAGGGTGGCTGCTGAACAAAAAAGCGGCCAGGGTTGAGGTTAATATATCGCTGGCCTTTTTTTACTGGGTAGGGATAGCTCTCCACCCCTGACCTTTCATGTCTGATATAGCCATATTTGTGCTGAAAAGGGACGTTAAACTCCAACTACCTAACCTTTAGTGCACATTAAAGATTCCCAATATGTGTCATATGATATCCTGTAGGGTCTAGTTAAATCCTGACAGTACTTTTACTTTGGCACTTTTCCGGAGAACCGTTTGCGTTACAAGTTGTTACAGTTGTCAGCTTCAGACACGGGGATTCGCAGAATAAGTTTACGACTGTGACCATCATCAAAGCAGCTAGTTGTTTTAATATTTTATTCAGGGCAAAGAATCTGCCTCCAAGTCCACTGCAAGTGATGGTGTGTCACCCACTGTGACAGTAAAGAGTGGAAATGGCAGTAATGGGAACGTCAACAGTGCTAGAGGCAGTGGTGTTGGTGACTCAGCATCTGCTTATTATGCTTCTGTAACTGCAAGTCACGCCAAGAAGTTGACGACACAGCCCACTAAAGATGTCACACATGTCGAACTTATGGCTGAACTCAACTCTCGTCTTGCAAAGTTGACAGATTCGGCGGTTTCCGACATCTCGCGTCGGCTACCCACAGTCACCAAGACAAACAGTGGCGAACATCAGTTGTCTGGGCAGGCAGTACGCTGTGCCAGGGATGCAGTCACTAGCGCCCAGTCTGTGCTGAAGGCATCTATAAAGTCGGGCGAAAGAGAGGGACAGGTGGCCAAGCAGCGGAATTCTACATTGGCAGCTGAGACCGGCCTGTCACGGCCCAACATGACACCTTCCAGTCTCAACAGCAAGAGCTCAAGTCTGCCACATCAGGCTCGACCCGCACCAGACACTCGGGTATCCAACTGCTTGATTTTTGTCTTACTAGTAGAAGTGGCACAACGGGTAGAGCGTTGAACTTGTGATCAACAAGTCGTGGGTTCAAATCCTACTCCAGGCAAAAGCTGCATAATAACCTTAAGCAACTTGTTTCACACCTATGTGCCTGTGTTACCAAGCAGTATAACTTGGTACTGGCCAAGGGGTGGTGATGCTCTGCGGCTGGGAAGGTAACCGCAGGCCTGGCGGAAATTAATGGCAGCCTACCACCGGGTGGATGACTTAGAGACCCCTGCACTCCTGCAGACTGACTGCCTGTGCATCAGGATCAGTTCCGGGTCCAACGAGTATGGAAACTTTTACCTTTAGCTTTGCTAGTATTGCATGTGTGGCACGTGGATGGTGTTGTGGTATGGAAACAGTGTGGTGCAAGGAGAGTGTTAATGGTATGGAGATGGTACAGGCAGCACCATTGCGGAGAACTGTAAGGGGCCATCCTTAAAGGATGTCCACATGGAAGGGGGAGGGGATTAATCAGATGCGGACAAGGGGGAGCGGTTGATTGTATGTGGACGTCCACATTTTAGTAGGGCTTTGAACTTTCTGACTTTGCTAATTCAGGATGCCGGTGTTAGATATCTCAGTACTAATGTACCGTATCAGCATGAATATGTCACGCCTTACGATCTGGTGCGGCATGTCCAGTCAGTGCTGTATGGTTGCATATTTGTATCGCATTTCATAGCACTGGCCGCTAGTCTATGATGACGGCTGATAGAGAATAGTTGACAATAGCTGTTGGTTTGATCTGCATGGAAGTGGCTTAGTGCTACAGAGTTGCAGACGTCCGCAGGGCAGGGGGAAGGGGTTTATGCCAGAATGCGGACAAAAGTGGACAAGAGAAAGGAAAAGGAAAGGAAGAGTATTTATATAGCGCCACTTATACCATGCGTAGTCTCAAAGCGCTTTGTCATGGATCACAGTTTTACCAGCGTATTACACCATGCCTCTAGTCTTTCCTTTGTAAGCGTTCACCAGATGGCGTCACCCCTAACTGACATAGCAGACATCCCATTTCAGCTTACTAATTTATTGACCCCTAATGGATGAATGGCTGAGTTGGCCTGGTTGGTTGACCTATAGCGGACGGTTTACCCACATAAATGGTCACCCGTCAGCTACAGGTCGAGCGCAGGACAGGGAATGTTCGCCGGCCAAAGACTGACGTTCTACCAATGTGCCATGCAACCAACCAAGGGGTGTAACAACTACATTTTTTTACGACATCCTTTATGGATGGTCCCTATCTTGTTCTTTGTAATCCACATGCGCTAGGTGCCATGAGCAGTGGCGTGCAGCAGTAAAACTTTGCTCCAGTAAAATTGTTAACTGGGGATGCTGGCTAAAGTGGGTTGAGCTGTACAGTGGCCGTGAAACAGTTGTGTACTACTGGTGTTATCAGTTTTATGCAGACATCTGTAAGTTGTGTACATTATGTTGTATACAATAAATGACTTGATATTTCATATTTGACCGTGTTCTGACACTGTTGGTTGAGCGTGCAACCTGTGAAAAACCTCCTGTGGTCATCCTGAGAGATTCTGTTCTGGGGACCTAACCGAGGCTGGAGTGAACCTGACTGAAGCTGGAGTGGACCTGACTGAGGCTGGACTGGACCTGACCACTGAGGCCGGAGTGAACCTGACCATATCTGGAGTGGACTTGAGCTTGGAGGCTGGAGTAGACCTGTCTGAGGCTAGAGTGGACCAAACTGAGGCTGGACTGGACCTGTCTGAGGCTGGAGTGGACCTGAATTAGGCTGGACTGGACCTGACCTCTGAGGTCGGAGTGAACCTGACCAAGGCTGGAGTGGACTTGAGCTTGGAGGCTGGAGTAGACCTGTCTGAGGCTAGAGTGGACCAAACCGAGGTTGGACTGGACCTGACTGAGGCTGGAGTGGCTCTGACCTCCGAGGTTGATGTGGACTTGACCTCCGAGTCTGAAGTTGCTGTGGAAAAGGCCAGTTAAACAAACTGAATGACTAAGAACATGATTGGTGTTGGACAGTTAATTGTTCAAACTTGTCAGATATTTATAATCAGAATCGGTAATTAATATTTAATGAGCTCCCTATCTTTGAAGAGTCAGCTAATGAGTTTCTGTGGTTTGATATGTACATCTATGTGTGTGATGTGTTTGTATTTGTATGAGAAGGCGTCTCAGGCAGCTAGTAAAGGCAAACGCCACAAGCATGGTACTGAGCTAGAAGATTTGCCTGTTGGTAAGTTGTGCCATGCGTCAGTTAGCTTGCCCCTCCCATCCAATAGACAGCATCTGAGCTCTGGTACTCGTCTGGAGGATAAGAGGGAAGATAATCAGAACTGCTCTATGCCGTGTTGTGCACAATGATATGCACACATATGTGAGAACGTATTACATTTTTGCATGTTAGTTAGGTTTAGATTTCTTTTTTGTGCGTTTATTTTTGTGTCTTCTTTCATATTAGCTTAGGTTATTTTGTTCTTGTATTGTTTGCTATTGTTATGTTGGATTTAGCTTCTTCAGTACTTAGCCAAGAGATTGGTTGGGAAGAACGTCTCCGAAATGACCTATTTTGTGTCGAGTGGGGCGTAAAACCTTCACTCAATCAATAAATCAATGTCAGTTAGCTTTGTTTTTAATTCTCAGATTTGTTTTATTTTCAAGCAATTATTTTATGTGAAAATAGAGGTGGAAGTAAATGTTATTGATAAATTACACTAGGAGCTGAGGAGCATCATGAGTGGAACACTCCATTGAATAATGATGACATGAATGTGTGTGAATGATGTAATTTGAGCCATTACAACTGAATGTTGGCGGGTAGGCAGCAAGAAATACTCAGCAGTAAGAATTCTGAATGTGTCTGTGAGGTTGAGTTGACACGATGAAGATGATGCGGATGACTGGAGATGTTGTTGAATGCTTTGTGTGTGCAGATGACATCTTTCTGCCAAGTGATGAAGCAGGTCGCAACGAGTCAGACGATTTTGACCACGAAATTGAAGAGTTCAAACGGTCTGTCATTTTGTGCTGGACACACTAAACTTGTAATTTAACAAGTTGTCGCCCTAACGGGACGTAACCGTACTGTCCTGTCGTGCAGTGTCAGCCGCCGGACCAGCCATGTGCTTGGCCTGGCGGTGGTCGACCGCCTACTGGCATTACAGATGAAGACAGACGATGCCGACAGACGACAGCGTGCAAAACAATACTGGCCCATTAGGCAGGCCAGTAATAAAGAACTGTATGTGAAAAATTTGTTTCACATTAACTGTATGAATGGATGTTATGCTTGTTATAAAAATTGGGTTATTTCATACTTTCATGAAATCTGGCACAGTTTGCAAAAAAAGTGTCTAGGTGATTATAGTAAGGAGACGTGTATGTCATCATTGTCATGTATCTCTGCATGAGACTGCACCCCCAGTTATGCTTCCCATACTCGTCACCAAGTGTTGGCCTCGGAGCCGGAGCTGATCCCGGTGTACATTCATTCAGCCAGCAGGTGACTATAAGTCATCCACCTGGCAGTAGGCTGCCATTACTTTCCGCCAGGCCTGCGGTTACCTTCCCAGCCGCAGAGCATCACCACCCCTTGGCCAGTACCAAGTTATACTGCTTGGTGACTGAGGCACATAGGTGTGAACAACTTGCCAATGGTTGTTATGCAGCTTTTGCCCCGAGTAGGATTTGAACGCATGACCTGTTGATCTCAAGACCAACGCCCTACCCGTTGTGCCTCCGCACCCCTAATATCTAGATAAAATCCACTGTGATGACAGACTGTAGGTGTATTTGAGACAAAGGTAACTGGTTTTGCTGTTATGGCAGCAATATTGGCATTGTCAAGGCTGCTCAGTGTCGGTGATATGGCAAATTTTGATTTCTGTGGAATTGGTATACCTGAACTCACGGCAATAATGCGTGTTGAAATGAACCAACATAGTAAAATTGTTTTTGCATACATTGTACTAGAGATGCACCGATAAGGCACTGGCGGATTATCGGTCGGCCGATAATCGGCACCTAACAATCGGCCCATTATCAGTTGGTTACCGATTACTACAAAAAAACTTATTTAGTTATTTATTTAGGCTCCAGTTGTTATCCGAGGACTCTTTACTTACTTGAAGGACTGCACAGCAACTGAGTCTTTAGTTTTTACCCGCCGGACGCTGTGCTAGCACGGTACTTGCCGTCATCGTGTGTCCGTCTGTCTGACACAAGTCAGGTGTTCTATTAAGATTGCTAAACCTAGGATCACGCAAACAACGCCACGTGATGATGCCAACAGCTGTTGGTGGGCGACGCCCCATTCCCCTTAAATTTGTGCTCAAAATGACCCACCCTCTTTGGAACACAATGATTTTGACCATGGATACACCATGTTAGTATTGTTACGACCACCAAACTTTCACCGTCATCGTGGTTGGCTACCACCGAACCATCACCGCTATCGCCTGAAAACTGCCCCTCACTTCTGCAGAGAGTCATCTAAATGTCACGTCATTTGATCCGCGTGAACGCAGGAACGATGTGACATCCACCTGTTTCCGATTAGCAACCATAGCCTTGACATCGACCATATTTGACACCACCATTGGCACCGCGGTGGCATGTCGAAAAAACACCGTCACCGACCGAGTTGCAAATTCCTGCCACCGTAACAACACTACACCATGTAATAAAAACTTGTACTTACCAGTTGTGTAAATGACAAACGATGTGGAATCTGGGGAAAGTTGTGGTCTTTTTGGTTAGAAATGATTTAGTACTGATCACTGAACATTAGTCTTGATCTCATGTTGGACTTGGAACATTTGCAGACACTGGCAGCTCTCAAAACTGATTATTTCTTTGTACTAATGTATGACATTTCATTTGCATGTTGTAGTTGGCGGGTTTTGCTCATGATGCATTATTAGATTTGTTATCTTGATAACAACTGTGATTAGCACTGGATCACAGATGTCCATTATTGTTGCTGCTGTGATAATTCTGTCGTAGATTCTGCCAGACTTCGTGCCAGACTCCGAAGCAGGAACGGCCACGCGTTGCTCTCAACCTCAAAGATATTTTTGCACGCAAGAAGTCACACCAGAGTTGTACGTCATGACTGATACGCTGTGTGTCATTGAAGTGAAACTATGTGTTATTTGCTCTTCTGCATCGGTGAGAAACATGTCGACACGTGTAGATTGTGTCATAATGGTGCATGAGCGCTGACTGTTGGTACGCCATCACTAATGGTTGGATTGTCACATTTAGAACAGGGTGAATGGGAGAACGTGCAGCCCGACTCACCCTTGGTGTACAATCCCTCTGTCATAGCTGCTGTACAGCATGTCAGACGTAAAGTCAGCTGCAGTGCGATTTTTGTTAGAGTTGTCCAGCAGTCTTGACTCGATTTCCTGCTGACGGTAGTAGTACTAAAACAATACTGATGCTGTGGTCAGTATTGTAAGTCAAATTCTAGTGCAATAAACGTGCTAGGTTGAGCTGACACGTGAGTGACAGTCTGGTGTGTGTGTGTGTGTGTGGAATGACTGCTGTCTTGTGTGTGTGTGTGTGGGCCATGCTCATTGTGTGGTGTTCATCCCAGCTGTTGAGGTACTGACGTCTGAGAACTGGCATCCCTAGAAAGATGAGATTCAGTGAGTGATTTTTCTGCTTGAGGTCAGTTCCCTTCAGTGCTTAGACACTGCTGGTAGGGCAGCAGGGCAGACAGCTCGTCTTCAATGTATCCAGCATGCAGTGGCTCGGATTGTTTCGTACCAGCATTCTCGTACATGACCAATGTCTTTAAATGAACTTCTCAAACAGCTCCACTGGTTTCCTATTGAATGGTGTATACAGTTTAAACTTGCCACCTTGAACTTCAAAGCTTTGCACACTGGTCATCCACCATATCTTTCTGACCTCTTCCTCATGAACCTGTGAGGTCTCTGCGCTCATCCATTTCTCGTCAGCTTTTAGTCCCCCGCCACAAATTAACATTTGGATCTTGTGCTTTTCGGTTTTCTGCTCCAAGTTCATTACTTGTCAGTATACAGTATTCGTGAAACTGTCACTTCCCACTTTCAGACGTCATCTAAAGACATTTTGTTTTCAGAAGTAATCCGATCGGGAACACGAAGCCAGTGGAGCTGATGTAAGAGTGGTGTAATGTGTTCATTCCTCGCTCTCAGTGAATCCGGGAGTGTTTTACATTACACAGACCCCGTTAAATTTTTTTGGTCGAATGACAGTGACCCTGTCACCTTGTGGAGTTCGCTAGACAGTTGAAATTGCAGAGCCCCCTCAGACTTCAACTTGAAGTTCCGCACACCACATATCACAAGTACTAATGTAACAAATGACAAGTTCGGTGAGGAAGCTGGCCAGTTTAGTTGTTAATGAGTACATTACATTAATTATACAGTATTTTCTGTGTGGAGTCTGTAACGTAAAGCTTTAGTTTCTTCGCATTTGTTCCTTTTTGCTATCTTTTGAACAATTTAAGAAAGTGTGATTGTTATTTTATTTCTAGATTACATTGGTATTATTTTGATCCGTTGTCGCAAGGCCCTTAAAAGGTGCAGGCCCATAAGACAGAGCTTCTTTGGGCAGGTTCGAAGTACAACCAGTCATCGTTGGGTAGCCGGGGTACGCCGTTGCAGATTCAGTCGGACACGGTTATGGCGTCGGACCATGTT
>Ga0209780_1000198_pt1 | contig 29419 bp, 36 predicted proteins | sample WorMetexBAHAMAS2_FD_187384 | JGI IMG/M metagenome (GOLD analysis project Ga0209780, IMG submission 187384) | Marine gutless worms symbiont microbial communities from Max Planck institute for Marine Microbiology, Germany - Inanidrilus exumae... | ecosystem: Host-associated > Annelida > Digestive...
ACTCAATCCTACCCGTCGTTTTCCCTTGCATTCCGGCAAGGTACTAGCGCCGTTTCTCCTCGTTCCTCAAGTATGTCTTACGTTAGATTTAGCGGTTTTATCCTTTAGTCGGGTGTGTATTGAGCAGTCGCATCTGGGTGAGGAAAACCCATTCAGCCTAAAAACCTTTACTTCCCTTGTTACCGACTTTACGAATAAATCCACATATCTATACACTTGCCCTTTTGAGGCTTTTTCCTCCTTGCACTGATGCAATCACGAATGTTTCTGTGGCACCGGAGGTTGTTTTCTGGCCAACTGCTATGCCAGGTGAGATAGGCGTTTAGCATCTCACACCATATTTGAAGTTTTGTTGTTATGTCTTTATCCATTGTTGACCGTTTTGAGATATTGATTTGCCCACTATTATATTATATATATGTGCTAAATAGCTGTTGTTACTGAGGCCACATAATGTGTAATTCATCAATATCTATAACATTTTCAACAAGTTAGCTCAAACGAGTCGCACTTCCCCTTCAAGGACTTGCACCATTACTGGACCAGAAATCATAAAATCAACTAACTCATTGAAAAAAATACGTTCTTTGTGTACAGCATAAAAACCTCCAGCCTGTTCACGGGTTAAATGTAGCATTTTAGCCGCGATAATGCGTAAGCCACCTTTTTCAAAACGTGAATAAATTTCGCCAATTACATTTTTAGCAACGGCATCCGGTTTAATAATTGACAAGGTACGTTCAATTGCCATTCGAGTTTATTACTCCATTTGTTAAAAAAATTAAAAACTATGCCATTTATCAAATAAATTAGGCAACCACAAAGTGAGCTGTGGAAAAATCACCAACAGCGTTAATCCCAATACCTGCAAAATCACAAAAGGCACGATGCCCCGATAAATCACTCCAATACGCATTTCAGGTGGAGCTACCGCTTTTAGATAAAACAGCGAAAAACCAAACGGCGGTGTTATAAAAGAAGTTTGTAAATTCACCGCAATCAAAATAGCAAACCAGAGCAAATCTATTTGGAAATGCGTCGCAATCGGTGCCAGTATCGGTACTACAATAAAACAAATTTCCAGAAAATCAAGAAAAAAACCAAGTATAAATATTAATAATAAACTGAGAAAAATAAATCCCCATTCTCCCCCCGGTAATTGGGTAAAAATCTCATGCACCAAATGATCGCCACCCATGCCGCGAAAGACTAAACCAAAAGCGGTTGCCCCAATCAAAATTAAAAATACCATACTCGTCAAGCGAGTGGTATGTTGCATAGCATCGCGTAAGTTTTCTAAAGTTAAACGCTTATGCAAAACCGCCAACAACAAAGCACCCATGGCACCAAATGCCCCAGATTCAGTCGGCGTTGCCACACCAAAAAAGATAGTACCCAACACCGCAAAAATTAAAAGCAACACCGGCAATACACTTTTTAACACACGCCAGAAAAAATTCATATCCCAAGCATGAGTATCGCCAGCCAAAGCGGGAGCACTTTGCGGATGGTGCCACGCCTTCAGCGCAATGTAAACCAAATACAAAATAATCAATAGAGTACCTGGAATAACCGCGCCAATAAATAAACGTCCCACCGGTACACCAATCATATCACCTAACAAAATCAAAACGATACTCGGTGGAATAATCTGTCCCAAAGTACCAGAAGTAGCAATGGTGCCCGTTGCCAGTGCCGGAGAATAGCCATTTTTTAACAAAGAAGGCAACGCGATAATACCCATTGTCACCACCGTCGCGCCGACTACCCCTGTTGTAGCCGCTAACATAGCACCCACGACGACAATAGACAAGGCTAAACCACCACGTAAACTGCCAAATAATAACCCCATTGTTTCTAATAAATCTTCAGCAAGCCCCGATTTTTCCAAGATAACGCCCATAAAGACAAATAAGGGCACTGCCAACAGGGTAAAATTAGTCATGATTCCCCAAATTCGCATCGGCAATAAATTGAAAAAAGATAAATCAAGAAAAATGCTGCCAAACAATAGCGAAATAGCACCCAAGGTAAAGGCGACAGGATAGCCCAATAACAAAGTCACCATCAGCGCGGCAAACATTACCAATGCCCACACTTCCATTAATCTTTATCCTCTTGAGACTCAAGCAAATACAACAGACTGCTTAAACTGTTAGCAATACCTTGCAACATCAACAAAGCAAATCCGACGGGAATCGCAGCCTTGAGTAAAAAACGATAAGGCAACCCCCCAGGATCAGGGGAACCTTCTTGATGCACATAAGCATCATACACAAATTGCCATGAGGCACTGATGACTAACAAACAAAATGGCACTAAAAAAAATAACCCCCCCAGAAAATTAACCCAAGCACGTCGCTGACTATTCATCCAACGCCCTTGATAAATAATATCTACCCGTACATGATCATCATGTTTCAAAGTATAGGCGGCACCAAGTAAAAAAACTAAGGCAAACAAATGCCATTGCAATTCCTGCAAAGCGACAGAGCCTATAGAAAATAAAGCAGCCATACTGGCATGATAAACAATGATTAATACCATCAATAAAATTAACCAAGCGATCAAACGCCCTGTCCATTCGCTTACCAGGTTGACGAAATCAATAATGTATTTTAGAAAAATAAAAATTTGAAAAGGCATTTTATTAAGCCTCGAACCCTAGTGTGTGGGCTTTTGCCAACGATAATATTATACATATTAGCACAAAGCCACGTTCAAATACTCATATCGAGTAAAAACGAAAAATATATTGGGTGGTGGATAGTGGATATGCAATATGAAAAATCCTACTTATTAAAAAATAGAAACAGGATTTTTTTGAGATTTGTTGTATACAACTAAAAAATACAATTTAGATTGTGTTAGCCCAAAAAAATCTGTAGAATACCCCATGTTTATTTTATGACTAAGTAATAACCGGAGAGAATAACTTATGAAAAAATTGTTGATTACTACTAGCTTAGTGCTTTCCATGTCTTGCTTCAATTCCGCAAACGCCGTTGATCCCGTGACAACTGGGGCAGTGGCGGCGGGTGCTGCTAAAGCAGCCGTTGAGGGAGCGGCAGCAACTGCTGCTGCTACTACGGCTGGTGTTATAGGAGCGGGTGCTGCCGCTGCCCTTGGAGGCGCGGCGGTTGGTATTGGAGGAGGATTTGGAACGGCGGAACTAATGAATGATAAGTTATTTAGTGATTGCCCAAATCAAAAAGCATGTGAGAATGCAAAAATCGGTACCTACACTGGTGCAGGTGTTGGCACGGCTGGTGTCCTTGCCACAGTGGCAGCGGCTGGTGCAAATACCGCAGGTTTAGCAACCATTGGGGGTGCGTTTGGTGGTGGTGTAGCAATGGGTGCCGCTGCACTCATTGCAGCCCCTATTGTTGCAGCAGCTGCCGTTGGTGGTGCCACTTATTGGTGGTTTAATCGTGATAATGGTGAGGCGGCTGAACCGTTAGTAGACAGAATCGCTTCAGCGGCAAGCGATGCGGCAGAGGTGGTGAGTGAAGCGGCAAGTGATGCGGCAGAAACGGTGACAGAGGTGGCGAGTGATGCGGCAGAAACGGTGACAGAGGCGGCAAGTGATGCGGCAGAAACGGTGACAGAGGCGGCAAGTGATGCGACAGAGGTGGTGAGTGAAGCGGCAAGTGATGCGGCAGAAGCAGCCACGAATCAAGCTGCCAATCAATAATAAGTGTTTCATTGAAAAACTTACCTGAGTAACTCTAGTTATCCAGATCACATTTCCATGCTAGGCTTTATCTATGCCGAGCGCACTTGAAATTTGTGAAAGGCGGCATAAAAAATCCTATTTATTTTTTAATAAATAGGATTTTTTAAATAGGATTTTTTAAATAGGATTTTTTTTTATCTGCTCATCGATTTGACAAAAGCTAATCTGCGACATTTTGCCAGCTATCATTTATAGTTTTAACTACATGAAAGTTTTAACTACATGAAAAGAAAAGTGTTTTTATGGAAGCCTAGTACTGATTATCACCCGGTTGTTACTAGAAGCATCAAATTTCTTCTTATTCCTATTTCAATATTTGACCGAAACCAAAGAATTATGGACGAAACATAGTGTCGCAGAAATAAAGCGAATGGAATATAAAATGACGACTGAGTCTCCGAAAACAATGTAATATGAATTTCGTTTCCCAATTTTCGCAACTATATATTTTGAGTCCAAAATTCCAGTTAATTATTCTTGTAACGACCAAGGTTTCTGATTATTAAGCTTTCAACTTATTTATCGAAACATCATCTAAACCAGTCACTTGCTGGATCAAAGCAATATCAACCTTGGCTCGCAACATTTTTTTCGCCATTTGTAAGCGGGCGGATTTTTCAGCGTTCTCCACTTTTTCTAGCGCTGCTTGTTTTTCTAGCGCTGCTTGTTTTTCTAATACAGCCTCTTCCGCTTTTTATAAGGCGGCCTGTTTTTCCGCTAAGGCAGCCCGCTCTCCCGCCTCAATGCCATTAAGTTAAGAATTAATTCATTTAGTTTCAATAGGATATTCGCTTGGTCCGCCTAAATTTTTTGGCGCCGCAAAAAAACCTAAGCCAACAGGATGGTTAAATGCTGGGCTACCTTATTTCGCTACGCCCAATCAGCTAGGCCCAGCTCGTGGCTAAACGGTTGTTTATAAATCATTTATTCCTTAACTTAATGGCATTGCTCCCGCCTCCGCCCTCAGCACACGCTCCAAACTAGCCCTATGATCCGCGAGCCATCTCAACTTACTCTCCTGCACATCACTCTCTTCAACCGTCGAACTAGCCGCATTTGCTATCGATAAAGCATGGCTAATGGCTCGTTCACAACTCAAAATCTGGGGAATAGATTTCAAGTCTCCCGCATGTTTAAGAAAATAGAGCCATTTATCGGTTATTGAGCCTAACTGAGATTCAGTTTTCTCAAATTTGGGCAATTCTACAAACACTAACTCAAAATCATCCTCCAAATAAGGCAACTTGTGATTTTTTTCCAAAATCCCAAAATAGCTTATCACGACTGATTCCAATTCTGGATTTTCAAATAGGATAAAGTCGGTAATTGTTAGGGCAATTACTGGTTTGAGTTGGTCGTATTTGTCGCCTTTGTCCAATTGGGTGGAATATGCTTTAGCCCAGTTGGATAGTATGCGTTTGCCGAAGCCTAGTTGGTTGAGGATTTGCATTTCGATGATTACCGTGGTGCCATTTTTTAGTTTGGCTTTGACATCAACGTAGGTGTCTTTTAGTCCCATTGATATTTGGTAGGGGTTTATGATGTCAAGGTCGATAATCTGGTTGTTTCCGAAGTCTAGGGTGGCGTTTAGGAAGCTGATCAGAATGTCTTTGGAGGCTGGGCTGCCAAAGACTTTTTTGAAGGCAAAGTCGGTTTTAACGTCGATAAATTGCATTTTTGTTTTCCTTTGACTTATAATTCTTTATTTTCCTTCGCATTTTCCGGTAGCAATCGCCGAGCCGAACTTTGACTCGGTTTTTATTGACATCCAGTTGGCGGTGAATGCGATGCTAATAACTCCCGCGCACGTGCGCGTGCAAAGTTAAAATTGCGCCAATTATCTGTGCTGCTGTGATATTGCCGCAGTTGTTGCCATAAATGGCAGCGAGGTGTTTCTGGAAGTTCTGGCAAAACAGTTACCAAAGTGGGCACAATATCAGCACTTAAAGTGCTTACATAGCTAGCATCAAAGCTTTGCCCGTCTTGCAAACGGGCTAAGTTGACTTGGACTATACGTGCCTCAGGATTTATAAAATGTAATATAGCTATAAAAATAATGCCAGTTAATATCGCTCCAAAGCTGAACCGCGTTCGTTTTTCGCGTAACACTGTAAAGCTAAACCATATCAACAAGACAAATAGCCATAGCATAAAAACGCTGGCATAAAAACGCGATTCGGTTAAGCCATATTCGCGGGTGTATAAGTACATACGGTGCGCGGCTGACGCTTCAATAATCATTGTCATGACTACCATCATAGTGGCTAAAATTTGATAAAGTCTTTTTTCCAATTGAGTAGACGATTGTAGCCAGTGGGTTAAAAGTAGCAATGTGATGACTAATGCCGCCACCGTCACCAATTGGAAAAATCCTCGCCGAGCATAGTCTGAATAAGTGGGTCCTTGAATAGATTGTACTAATGCGTCTCCACCAAAAAAGTAGGTGAATTGCACCGCAATAAAACTTAAAAAAAGGATGTTGAGAGCACCCAGTATCATTACAATTTCAATACTGCCCAAAATCCATGAAACAGGTGGCGTGAGCGATTTATCCTTTAGACTTAAGCCTTGCTTCAGCACCGTGCCGCGCAAAACTGCGGCTGCTATCCAGCTACAAACGATAAAGGCGAGCGCGTACTGTATGACAGTCTCGTCGTCCCAACCCCAATCTAGTAAGTGGCTAATCATGTTTTCAAAACGGGCATCGGAAGCACTGAATAATATGCAAAATATTATGATTAATGGTACACTAATGAGCAAGCCTTTGAATATGGCGTGTCCAAATTCTCCCCAACGTTGCTGGAGTGCTTTCCATTGGATATCTTTGTCGATCAAATCATAGTAACTGATGAGGGCATATTTGCTTGAAGAATATAAATCTTCAAACGCTTCATAAACGTGAAGTTCTTGGAGCCTTTGTCGTGTTCCCAAGGTGAAGGCGAGATTAATCGTCAATAAAATACCTAATAAACTGAGGCTATTAAGTACTAGTGAATCACGCCATGCCAAAGTCATGAAAAAAAATGATCCACTCGCTACCAGCATATATTCAACAGCGGTGAGGGGTTGTTGTCCTATTCCTATATTTCTGAGGAGTAATAGGCTCGCTATTAATAATAGCCCAAATAAGGTCATGTTGAGTCCCCAAGTCTCTCCATCAAATAAAAATGCGCCGGCGGCGCCTATTAATAAGCAAGTACCCAGCGTGACGAGCGTTAATATTTGATCGAACTGCTCGGGGGCATCTATTCCTGGTTGATATTTTATAGCTGTGATTTTTTCTGCGGAAATTTTTTTGTCATCCATTTCATTATCACTTAGAATTATTTATTAAAAATATTTGGTATTTTTCTGCTAACATTTACAGAAATCCTATTTCTTAAAGAAATAGGATTTTTTCTTAACAACAACATTATCTATCTTAACCATGCCGCCGTATCACCTTGGCTGGCAATGCAGTGTTTTGCTATAATAGAAAATATGGCCCAAGGTGCAAAAAACTATCCTCAATAAAAAAAGCAGATTTTTTGCGTGAGCAATCGCGCGATTTACTCAATGCGCCCGCTGCCAGTGATATTATACTACTCAAAAATACCTCTGAAGCCCTTTCTGTCGTTGCTTACGGCTTGACATGGCAAAACTGCGATAATATCATTATCGCCAATCAAAAATTTCCATCTAATCAATTGCATCGTATGGGAATATTTGCAAAACCAAGGTGTTATAATACCATACAAGCGAAGCCTCGCTATTCGCGTCAGTGGAAAAGCGCTGATTTAGCCAAAATTGGTACATTTTGTCGAGATAACAATGTGAACTGCAGAACGACGCGAGCAATTGGAGTTGGAACAATATGGCTGGGATAATATGGAAAATCCGTATTATTTTGGGGCAAAAAAATTGGACAGTTTCGAGTGTGGCAGCCCGAATCTGTTAGGCATACGGGCACCGAGTGCGAGTCTGTCTTTACTGGTAGAGGTGGGTAGAAAGTGTTGGAAAGGGCGGTGGAATGTGTGAAAGCACAATCTCGTCGCGGGATTAAAAAAACTTGAAGAAATTATTTTCTTGACTTTAGATAGATGGCGTGGAAGTGCTTGGCAGACTAAACCAGAGGTAACACCACCATGCGTATTAACGTCAATATTGACGATGAAATTTTTAAAAAAGCTCATGAATTTAGCGGCTTAAAAAATAAAAAGGCTGTTGTAGAAAAAGCACTGACTTTTTATGTTCAGATGCAAGCTCAGCAAAAAATTCGCCCATTACGAGGCGAGTTACATTGGGGCTGGGACGATGATGATAACAAACAGGAGAGGCAATGATTTTACCAGAGTCGTCGATATGGATTGACTATTTTAATGGCAAAATGACTCCAAAAACGGAATTATTGGAAGAGGTACTTGCGATGGGCGAGGCATTAGTGGGCGATCTTATTTTGACTCATGTATTGCAAGGCTTTCGAGATGAGGGTGATTTTCAACGTGCCAAACATTTGCTAACCTGTTTACCCTTTCGAGAAATTTTAGGACAAGAAATTGCTTGGCAAAGCGCACAAAATTACCGCCTGTTACGTCAACGTGGCATCAAGATTCATAATACAATGAATGTCGTTATCGCTACATTTTGTATTGTAAATAGAATCAGGTTGTTACAAAATAACCATGATTTTATGCCGATGGTTGAGCATTTAGGTTTAACTGTACTTTAATACGATCTTTCGCCGCCTGCTGCCGGACGGGGTTTGCAACTCCGTCCGAAACGTTTTATTAGGTAACTGAAAAAAATAAATATACCACCGATAGGAGCAATCCCTTGTGGTTGTTGCCCTTAGTATATTATTATCGAAACATTACAATATTTATCAGATTTATCCTGATGTCCGAAAGCTTGCAAACCGGCTCCGGCAAATAAGTTCGTTGTATTTATTATGGATTCCAGACAATCCGAAATCCAACATCTCCATTGCGCTCAGTCGGTAGCTCCCTGCCACGGAACGCAGAGCGCATTTTCCCAGCGTCATGGTACCAGGAGCCGCCGCGCAGGATGAAACGCTTGGCAGACGTTTCTCTTTTCCACACTCCAGCGTCAGAAGGTGCACCATGATAATTTTCATGCCAAGGATCAGCGCACCATTCCCAAACATTCCCGTGCATATCATACAGTCCAAAGCCATTCGGGGGAAAGCTTCCCACATTTGTTGTCTTTTGACGATAAATCCCTTTGGGAATTGAAGAAGTGTAGGGATAATTACCATCAAAGTTAGCTAACTCGCTGGTAATGGTCTCTCCAAAGAAAAAGGGTGTTGTCGTATTCGCACGACAAGCATATTCCCATTGAGCCTCAGTTGGTAAACTATAATTTTTGTCTGTCATATCAGAAAGTCGTTGACAGAATTCTACCGCATCTTCCCATGAAACCGCTTCTACCGGAATATTATTCCCTTTAAAATAGGAAGGATTCTCCCCAATGACCGCTTCCCATTGGGCTTGAGTCACAAGATATTTGCTCATATAGAATGGCGCCACCGTAACTTCGTGTTGTGGACCTTCCCTCTTTTTTCTCTCTTTCTCCGTTTCAGGTGAACCCATTATAAATGTCCCGCCCTGTATAGAAACCATTTCTATAATCACACCATTATCCAAGTCTTCTATCTGATAATTGGCTTGTTGTGGCCCATGCTGGACGATTTTTCCCTGAGCATTGACGCTGACAATTTCAAAGTCAAAAGATAATGTCTCCTTTATTTCATCTGATTGTAATGCAAGAAGCCTGCCATCCTCTTCTTCGGCCTTTGGCTGCGCCTTTTGAATTACTGTTGGATCAATTTTATCCAAGTAATTCGACAATTGCGTTATGACGAACTGTATTTCAGGTCGTTTCTCAGGTGCTGCTTCTAAACAAGCGGTGAATAAAGGCAGCAATTCAGGCATATTAGGCAATTTGCTAGGATGGAAAAAACGGGGATTTTCTCCGCTCAACAAGTGATATATCGTTGCTCCAAAAGCAAATAGGTCGCTTTTGGCACCGGGCTCTCCTGCCCGTTGCTCTGGTGGCACATAATCCAGGGTTTCAAAAATGGATTGCGCCAATAAACTCGTTGGGTTTTCGATTTGGGTGGCCGCTTTCAGAGAAGTTGCCACTCGCGCCAAGCCAAAATCCAGTATTTTTACTTCTATCTCCTTTTTATCTGTTATAAAGAGAAGCTTGGCAGGTTTTAAATCGAGATGATAAACACCAGCTTGGTGAGCAATGGCTAAGCCTTTGGCAACTTGTAGGGCGACTTTTAAACCTGTTATTAGTTCAAGTTTGCCATATTTTTTGATACAAGTTTCGCCATCTATGGTGTTGTCAAGATATTCTGTCACAAAATAAGGGCGTTCTTGTTTGACAGAGTTGACGTAGCCACAGTCCAAGGCTTTAGGTATATACGCCTCCAGCAATCGATGCATGATAATGGGCTCTTTAAATACATCATCTCGCCGCCCCCTATGCCCTTCCCAAAAGGTCTTAACAAGGACCTGAGTTTCACGCCATTGATCTTGGCATAGGAAGAGGCAGCCCATGCCATCTGCCCCTAAAATTTTCTTAATGGGATATTTGTCAATGTCATGTAGCGCGTGTTGCCAACTGTGGTCCACAGAATAACTTTCTTGTAAAGCGGTTAAGGCTTCGGGGTAATCTTGTTGCCATAACTTCAGTTGAAAAAGGTTAAAACAAGCTAAGGCGCGTTTTTCATCCTGATGGGCTTCATCCCGTGCTTGGGTAAATTTTTGCTCTGCCGCTTGCAAATCGCCCTGTGAAAAGTAAATACGGCCCTCAATCAGGGCAATTTGACTGCGATATTGGGGATTTTCTATGAGCTGTGGTTTGATATCCGCAATTGCTTTTTCTAGTTTTTTCAAGCGATTTGTGTCGTATTGGGCAAATGCGTCACGGGGATTGAGTTGTACTGATAAGCCCATCTGTGCCATCATTTTTGACAATTGTTCTAATTTGTTATTGAGCTGGTCCAATTTTGGTCTCAATTCATCCAAGGCACTCAGCACCACTTCGACTTTTTCTGTGATCATCGGTGCCCAGCTTTGGAACGGTGCTATTAGTGGTATTAATTGTTTTTGGCTTGAAGTCCAAGCAATTTTCGCCTTTTGTAGGCGTTGTGGGAGTTCGTCTAATAAGTCTTGAATCAGCTCTGCTTCTTGTTCGAGTCGTTGCAATTGTTGACTCATTTGGTCTAATTCAGAGGAGTCTTTGGCGTGTTTGGTTGGTATTTTCGCCACTATCCATTGGGACGCTATCCGCCTTTTCTGTTCATATAATTGGCGTAGGATTCCAGCCTGTTGTCGTTTAAGGGCGGTGGAGAGATTTTTTTGAGCCGATTCGAATTTGTGCATATCCGCCCATAAGCCGGCGCCTTGTAAGGCATTCAAGGTGTATTTAACTCTTGGATTTTCGCGGAGTTGTTCTAAAAAGAAAAAAAGGATGGCGTTGCCTAGTAGGTTCTTGTAGCGGAGAAAGGCAATCAATTCATCGTCTAATTTCGGTAATTGTTGTAGGACTAAATCGGTAATGCTCAATGAGCCTTTGTAACTGATGATTGCCATTAAGTCGGATTCAGTGAGCTCCTTAGTGGTTTCAAAGCTTTGTTTGGCGTGTTGGCTCAAAGCCTTAATGGCGTTGACACGGAATTGTTGCAAGTTTTGGGGGCGGTGTTCAGCTAAGAAAGCCCGTAGGTAGTCGTTTTCTAGGTAGTAGTTTTCTATTTGATCAGTAAACTTTTCATCATTTTCTGTGTTAGTTAATTGTTGTAGGAATTTGAGTCTAGTCTCTGGAGAGGCGAGCAGAGCACTGATGGTAGCCAGAGCGTATGTGTAGCTGTCTTGCAGGGCTTTGTTAATCTCCGTTGCAGATAAAAAATGGTTTTTGAGGATGGTAAGGCTTTTATCGAGTGCTTTTTCCGAGAGAATTTCTACAACGGGGCCGTTTATTAGAGGGTTGAGGCTGATTTTCAAAATTGTGGAAATTGGCATGTTGTTTTTTGTTACTCCCTTGTCAGTCTAATTCACCAAAGAATCGGAATTTTCAAAATTTTCCAATTTTCAGAATAAAACATTTTTATTTTGGAAATTTTTTTTATACTATACGAAATATTGGTTTGAGCGTGCCCATCTATTGATTGCACTGACTATTATATTATAGTGCTCCTAAATCAGTAGTCAAAAAATGGCCACAAAAAAATCCTATTCAATAAATAGGATTTTTAAATTTCTTTATAATTTAGGAGCACTATATGCCTGATTCATTTAGCGAAGTCACCTACCAATCATGGGGAAGTCGTATTAAGGAGTCTTCGCAAGGTGCCTTGATTGCCTTTGGTTCGCTGCCATTGAGCGAACATCTTGATTATTTATATATTGATTGTACCATCGGGAACGTTGGTTGCAAACCAAACCCATAACAATATTTTTGAGATTAAATCAAGTTGTATATATGATATATTTTGAATGGGATGAAAATAAGCGCCAACTTAATATCCAAAAACATGGTATTGATTTTATTGGTGTTGAAGAAGTGTTTGATGGCGAGACGGTGACTTTGGAAGATAACCGGGTGGATTACGGCGAGCAGCGTTTCGTCACACTTGGTATGAAACTGGGGCGCGTGGTTGCAGTGGTACATACCGAGCGCGGTGATGCGATACGAATTATTTCTATCAGAAAGGCAACTAAGTATGAGCAACGAACCTACTTCTCACAAATCTCTCACTGATTGGCAACGTGTAGACGCGATGAGCGATAAAGACATTGATTTTTCTGATTGCCCAGAAATAACGCCTGAAATGTTTGCCAAGGCTATTGTTCGCAAAGGCATGAAGCCGGTTTCGCGCCAAGCACCTTTAACCTTGGAAAAAGGTGTCATCACATTGGCATCAGATGTTCAAGCGTATTTTCCTGATTCAGAATCCGTGAACAATACGTTACGCGCTTTGATTGCGCTTATACCCAAACAAGTATCAAACCATTGAAATTGCCCCCCCCCACCGTCCTCGGCCCGGGGTCGAATTTTGGACCAAAAAAAATGAAACTTTGTGAGTTTGAAATTGGTTTAGATAAACCATTTTTTTTAATAGCGGGTAGCTGTGTCATTGAATCGGAACAATTAGCTTTAGATACTGCCGCCCAATTGAAGGAGATCACTGATCAATTAGCCATACCCTTTATTTATAAATCGTCATTTGATAAAGCGAACCGTTCTTCACATGCCAGTTTTCGCGGCTTAGGCATAGAATCTGGTTTAGCCATTCTCGAAAAAGTTCGTCAACAACTAGGTGTACCTGTCTTAACAGATGTGCATGAGGATACGCCCTTGGCTGAGGTGAGTAGTGTTGTTGATGTATTACAAACGCCAGCATTTTTATGTCGTCAAACCAATTTTATTCAAAATGTCGCACGCCAAGGTTTACCTGTGAATATCAAAAAAGGTCAATTTCTTGCCCCTGGTGATATGATTAATGTGGTAAAAAAGGCTAAGGCTGTGGGAAATGATAAAATTATGGTTTGTGAGCGCGGGGTGTCTTTTGGCTATAATAATCTCGTGTCCGATATGCGAGCATTAGCCATTTTGCGTAAAACCGACAGCCCGGTTGTCTTTGATGCCACCCATTCGGTACAATTGCCGGGTGGACAAGGGCAAGTTTCAGGGGGGCAACGTGAATTTGTTCCGGTTTTGGCGCGGGCTGCTATTGCCGTCGGAGTAGCGGGTATTTTTATGGAAACGCATCCGCAACCTGATAAAGCCTTAAGCGATGGCCCTAATGCTTGGCCTTTGGATCAAATGGCAGCCTTACTTGAAAGTCTCAAGGTGCTTGATAATACGGTTAAAACCCCTGGTTTTTTATAGTTGTTGCAAAATCAATTTGAACTGTGATTTATGTGATTTTTATGATTAATGTGATTGGTAAGTAATTAACTTTAACATAATATAAACATTCAAAAAAAATTATTTAGCAACAACTTTAATAGGAGAAATAGAAAAGTGTCAGAAATTACTCAAATACATGCCCGTGAAATTTTGGATTCACGCGGAAATCCTACTGTTGAAGCGGAAGTTACTACGATAACCGGTGCTAAAGGTCGTGCAGCAGTACCTTCTGGTGCCTCCACTGGCTCCAGAGAGGCTATAGAATTGCGTGACGGTGATAAAAGCCGCTATCTTGGCAAGGGGGTGCAAAAGGCGGTTAAGCATATCAATGAAGAAATACAAGAAGCCTTGTTCGAGATGGAGGTGATGGCACAGACTGAAATTGATAATCAAATGATTGCCTTGGATGGTACGTCGAATAAAGATCGTTTAGGGGCTAACGCCATTTTAGCGGTATCAATGGCGTTGGCTAAGGCGGCTGCCAATGAATTCAAAATGCCCTTGTACCGATATTTGGGTGGAGCTGGTGCGATGCAAATGCCAGTGCCGATGATGAACATTATCAACGGTGGCGAACATGCCGATAATAACGTTGATTTACAAGAGTTTATGATAATCCCCACGGGTGCCCCCTCTCTAACTGAAGCGGTACGCTATGGCGCGGAAGTTTTTCATGCCTTGAAAAGCGTTTTAAAAGCAAAATGTTTGAATACGGCGGTGGGTGATGAGGGCGGATTTGCGCCTAATTTAACTTCCAATGAAGCGGCAATAGAGGTTATTTTGGAGGCAATTGAAAAGGCTGGGTTTGAGCAGAAACAAGATATTTGCTTAGGTATAGACGCGGCAAGTTCAGAATTTTACAAAAACGGTCAATATCATGTTGACGGTAAACAGTTTGATTCTGCACAATTTGTAGACTATCTCGCGGCTTGGGTTGACAATTATCCCATTATTTCCATCGAAGATGGCATGGCTGAACAGGATTGGGACGGTTGGGCGATTCTCACCGATAAACTCGGCAAAAAGGTGCAATTGGTTGGCGACGATTTATTTGTCACCAATACCGCGATTTTGAAGCAGGGTATTGAGAAGGGTATTGCTAATTCGATTTTGATTAAACTTAATCAAATTGGTACTGTGACAGAAACTTTGGCGGCGATTGAGATGGCGAAGAGGGCGGGTTATACCGCCGTTATTTCGCATCGCTCTGGCGAGACTGAGGATAGTACGATTGCTGATTTGGCGGTGGCGACTTCTGCGGGTCAAATTAAAACTGGCTCTTTGTCGCGTTCTGATCGGGTTGCTAAGTATAATCAGTTGATGCGTATAGAGGAAGAATTGGGGAATCAGGTGAGTTATCCTGGGATGGCGGCGTTTTATAATTTAAAAAAAATGTAATCTGATGTTACGCACTCTCGTTCCCAAATTCGGTTTGGGAACGAGGAATATTCTATTACAAAAATAAATAATCAATGATTGGATGTTTACTGAGTTTAGTCTATAACTGATAAATGATATGATTAAATTTTTGAATATTAAAAATTTTACAGAATTTAATGAAGCCTGCTTTGAGTTTTCTAAAGGTCTTAATGTCGTCATTGGGGAAAATTCTACAGGTAAAAGTCACCTTTTAAAGCTTGCTTACGCCATAGCGTATGTTTGGCATGAAGCAAAGGGAGAGCAGCAAGAAAAACCCGGACAAATTTCGTCGGGCGGCAGTGAAAGTTGGTGGCAGTCTCGCCTTGCAGAAAAGCTGGTAAACGTATTTAAGCCGGATAGATTAGGCCGTTTATATCGCCTTGGACTGGGACACAAAGAGGTAGAAATAGAAATTTCAAATGCTGACTGTGCTATAAAATTTAATTTTTCTGAGACTAGCAAAACACAAGTCAAGCTTATACAAAAGCCTTCTTGTTTTCCAAGCAAAAAACCTATATTTTTTCCAGCAAAGGAGATTTTATCGTTTTTTCCAGGTTTCACCGCGCTTTATGATGAACGTATCTTGGCGATTGAAGAAACTTATTATGATCTTTGTAAGACTCTCAGCAACCCTTTATTGAAAAAACCTGATAGCAGTTTGATCGAGCCACTAGAAAAGATTATGGGTGGACAAGTGAAATTAGAGTCAAATCGATTTTTTATTCACTTTCCAAAAGGAAACCTGGAAATATTTTTAGTGGCGGAGGGAATTCGTAAAGTCGCCATGCTAACTTATCTGATAGCTAATGGCTCACTAAAAAAAGGAAGTACGTTCTTTTGGGATGAGCCTGAGGCGAATTTGAATCCTAAACTTATAAAGTATGTCGCTGGCTCACTATTGCAATTGGCAGAAAAGGGTGTACAAATTATTTTAGCGACACATAACCTATTCTTGATGAAAGAACTTTCTCTACAGGTGGATAATGTGCCGGCTCGATTTTTTAGTCTGGTTCAAGGGGAAGAGGGTGTCAAGGTAGAATCGGGGGAGAGATTGCCAGACTTGCAAACCATTGTGGCACTTGATGAAGAGTTAGCATTTTTTGACCGTGAACAAGCAGCTTTTTATGCTGGAAAACAATGATGAGAATTTTAGAGGAAGGTAGCGGCGCAAAGAGGTTGCGTTTTGAATTCTCTAGTCAATGGAAAGAAGCTTTCAAATATGACGGTTGTAATTTTTACACTGAACTGCTCGTCAAATGTCAACACATCCAAGCTGTAGATTTTATAGCCACTAAAGAGGATAGTCTTCTTTGGATAGAAGTTAAGAATTTTCGTGGATTTGCAGCGGAAAATAGATATCGCTTGTTATCAGAAGAACCACAAGCAGTGATTGATTGTCGTAATACCTGTAACAGTGTTAAACAAGAAGTAAAGATAAGTCGTCAAAAACAGCTGACGTAGTAGCAAAAAAAGTACGTGATACTTTTTTTGGACTCGCTGTGGCACTTTACAAGGGTGAGCCTACGTTGAAGCCTTATATTGATGACCTTGGACGTAATATACAGATAAATATTGTGTTATTTTTACATCAAGATGAAGAATTAGATAATCCACAAAAATTTAAAGATCTTGCTCCAAAATTAAAAACCAGAATTGAACAACAACTCAGGCGTCTCAATGTGAATGTTCAAGTTGAAAATTCATTAACACTACCTGAAAGTGCTGGCTGGAAACTTTTGTGATGATCCATGAGAAGTCCTATTTTTTGAAAAAATAGGATTTCTTTGACAGTTAAAAAAACAAGCGTTATGAAATTTTTAGAGAAAAGTAGTGATGTACCGAGCGTGACTTCAAAAGCACTTATACTTAAAAAAGCTACAAACTAAACTTTTTTAGCGCAAGTTGTGCCCGTGCTGAGTATATACAAACCATTTTAGAGCAACATGCCTTGCCTTGCATGGCATTTCACATTCAGTTAAGTTCCCTACGGGAGGAATGGAGCGGAGTCCCGACGCAAGGAGGGATCTTCCCGAAACAAATTTAACCCCGTCCAACACAGTAGAATGCGTCCCACGCACCGTCCCAATCGAAACCTACACTCGCCACCGCGATAAGCGAGTATATTAATACAATAATTCCATTAGTCCAACATGGGTATTTGGCGATATAATATCGGGAATGATAATCTCTGCTAATGCGCCATTTGGGTCAAATTCAAGCGGCTCTGCACTAACATCAATATAACCCAGCAAGCCCTTTTCTTTAAAAATCACAAATGTGTGCCCTTGACCCTTTATATTTAATTGTTGATAGATGGCAGATTGTCCGTCCTGCATCTGATGAACGTAGTCGAGCAGTTCAGTTTTGGAACGTGCTTCTTTGGAGATAATATTGGGCGCAGTAATTTATTCTTGAATATAAAACTCTTGAATTTCTTGATTATCAAGAAAAATTGTGTATTTAAATCTGTTGTTGGGAGCAAGTTCAGCTATCTGATTGGTGTGTAACCAGGAACCTTCAAAGACTCTCAGATCAGCCTTGTCCCCAGAATTTAAATATTTTAATACTCCAAGTGCTTTGACCGTGCAGTCGTTTGCGCTGCAACTCTCTCCTGCATATTTCCCAAGGGCATCGACATGTTCTTGGCTTAACTTCTTTTGTTGTTTAAAAGAAAAGTCCTTTGGAGAACAGCCATCCGGAGCAGCTTGAACTACATTCAACAACAATAAAATACAGATTAGGACCGTAAGTGGGTGCATTATACAAACCTCCTATAAGGGGCTTAGTTGTTCAGTTCGTTCCACAAGAGACTGAAAATCCGCTAGGCTTTGAGACTGAACGTGTTCACTCCCAATTATTCATCAAGTCACTGGCAGATGCCACAGTTGGTCAAAATATTCTTCAGCGTCAGAGGCTTCCCAAATCAAAATCAATTCTTCTACGGTTTCGCCCAGACTCATATTGTCATTCAAAATGAAAATACCAGACGCATGTCGTCCCGCTGCCAGATGATCTTGTAGATGGACTGGCATAGAAGCGCGATTGTTGGTAACCAATAAAAAACCCTTTTCTTCACACCACACTAAAATCTCTGGATCGAGTGTTCCAAACGTTGGGGTATTAGGATCGCCAATACGCAAAACGACTATTTCAGATAGGCGTTTTTTTAGTGCTTTTCTCAAATTAATGCTAACATTTTCATCTAGCAAATATTTGATTTTATTCATGTCGCTTGATGTCTATTTCGTTCTGCTTTTATCCTACGCAATCTCAGTATGGTAGGTGTCGGGTTGAGGGCTTGCTGCTTTCGCATTCGTTCGCCATGTTCCAGCCAATCCGTCAGATAGTTGCTGACGACTGCCTTGTTATGAAGATAGTACAAAATGGTGGCGTAAATTTGTTCTAAAGTGAGAGTTGGAAAATGAGCCTGTATTTCTTCGGGGGTTTGTTCGTTATAAATGTATTGGTATAGCACCGATTCAATTCCAATGCGGTGGTTTTTTATTCGGATATCATCTGTTCTCTGGAAGTCAAAATAATCTTCAAGCTGCATGTTTGTCCCTTTCTTGCGATGTTTTTGTATAAAAAATCTGTTGGTATCAACCGACATGGGTTTTAGGTGTACCGTACAAATAATAATCGTGATTTTCGGCAAAATATTTAATACCGGTATCTACTGAAATTTCTTCAATATCAAGCTGATCCCATGAATAAGGTTCCGTTTTAATTTCAAAAGACAGATTTTCCTTTATAAAAAGTTGTTCTATACTCTTAATTAATTTAGCGGTTTTTTCATTAGGCAAAATATTGGGTAAGTCTATTGTCAGTTAGTTGCATTTTTTTTACCTTTAGGTGATTGAATAGCTTGTTCATGCCAGCCGTGTATTTCCGCATTTAAATCCCTAAAACCGGCAGGGTTGCATCATAGTCCAACCCCGTCCGGCACAACAAATAGAAGCTATATCATTAGCCAATTGATTGTCGGATGTAAGGCTGAATGATTTGCAAATTATTCACAACACAGTAATGCTTTTCGTTAAACGTAGCTAACTTCATGTCCATACCAACCGCTGTTTCTGCAATTATAGCATCTATAATGCCAAGTTTATGACTCAAATAATAATTGGAGTAATCAAAAAAGGCACGTTGACAATCAACCGGATTGGGCCAATAAAATTGGTAGGGACGTAATAACTTTTCCACCTGTTTTTGTTCAGTACCATTGCGACACCCCTGAAGTAGTTCCATTGCCACGAAGCCAGGTATGCCTATTTCTTCGTGCTTAAGTGAGCTTAACCATGCTAATGAAGGGGGATACTTTCGCAGAATATCTATCATCACGTCGGTGTCAACTAACATTATCAGGATTCCAACGGTGGGTTTCTGCCTGTTGGCGTAATTGGCGAGCATATAGTAGGCTGTCGCCAATATCGGTTCGATCGGCCCATATTCCAATTAATTCGGATTGCAATAACTCAAAAGCTGTTAATTTTTTTGAATAAGACGATTCTCGTGATGGGGAAGTTGATTGTCTGTATCGCCAAATGTCAATGGGTACTATTACACTGGTAATAGTGCCATTTTCGTCTAAAACTGTTTGAATGCCGGAGCTATTCATGGTAAGTACCTCTTATAATTAAAAATTCGGTGCTAAACCTTCGATGTTTTATCGTTCCCAAGTTTCACTTGGGAACGCACTGCCAAGAAGCTTCGCTTCAAATAAGGCGAAACTTGGGAACGCATTGAAATATTGGCATCTAAATAGATACGCCTACCGAGTATCATTTTTTCTATTGCCATGCGTCGCGCTCCTGCGAATAAAGGCGTCTGCTTCTTCAGGTGTGGCAAACGCGCCTTTGCCTTTGCCCATAAAACGGAGTAATCCTTGCTGCTTTTGTTGGATGGGGGACAATTCTTGAGTTATAACGATAACTTCGGCGCGTAAGCCAGGCTTAAGTTCGGGAGAACGAAATTTTATAAAGCCGTCGGGCTGGACAGTTACTTGTTGTTTTATAGCGCTGAGCATAGTGTTTTTAGTTGCGAGGTTTTGGTTTGAAAAGCTTGATCAGAAAATGGTTGTACCCGCCGAACCGGGGTTTGCAACCCCGTTCGTAACGTTTCCATTAGGTTTCCAATTTGGCAACCACCAGCGGAGAATTAGGGCTAGCAGATGACCAGAACCAATGTTCTGGCTTGACAACGTAACCCTTACGCACTGGATTATTATGAATATATTCAATTTTTTGCCAAGAAAAATCCCCGCTCTCTATTTTTTTTGGGGCATTTGTGTTCATCCAAAAGTTATAATGCCCCCTGTTATCTATAAATAGGGATAGCACTTGAGGCTCAGTCTGTTCAATGTTGGCCTTAAATTGTTTGGAGGTGAACTTTTTAAAATCACGAACGAAACCAACCACGTCATTTGATGCCACAATCAAATGGATATGATTTAGCATGAAAACATAAGCATGGAGCTTCAATCCTTTATTTGTCTGACAAAAGCGTATTGAATTCGCCAAAATTTTCCAGCGATTATGGCGATCAAAAAGGTAATACCATCGATGAACTGTCATCGTCAAGAAATAGATCCCGGTATTAAGTCCTTTGGGAATGCGTTTTGATGGCATAACTTATTACAAAAACGTTGCGGACGGGGTTGCAAACCCCGTCCAGCAGAACAAATGCGTTTTGATGGCATAACTTATTACAAAAACGTTGCGGACGGGGTTGCAAACCCCGTCCAGCAGAGAAAATCCGCGTAGCTCCATTCCCGAAACAAATTTTAACTTATTACAAAAACGTTGCGGACGGGGTTGCAAACCCCGTCCAGCAGAACAAATGCGTTTTGATGGCATAACTTATTACAAAAACGTTGCGGACGGGGTTGCAAACCCCGTCCAGCAGATTTCGGGAAATCCGCGTAGCTCCATTCCCGAAACAAATTTTAAACCCCGTCCAGCAGAAAGCCTTTAAGCCAATCCGTTTGTTCCCCCAATCCGTTGTACTAAACGATGAGCGCACGGGAACGAGGCTGCGTTACATCAGTTAATTAATTCTAGGATCTAAATCCCCACTAGCATACTGGTCAGCCATTTTTTCCAAAGAAACCGGCTTGATTTTGGCAGCCATTCCAGCACAACCAAAAGCTTCATAACGTGCCTTACAAATACCCATCATACCCTTAGTGGCTTCTTTAAGGAATTTGCGAGGATCAAAAACCGAAGGTTTCTCATGTAAGAATTTACGGATGGCACCAGTAGAAGCCATACGCAAGTCAGTGTCAATATTGACTTTATGCACACCATGTTTGAGACCCTCGACGATTTCCTCAACCGGCACACCATAAGTTTGTCCCATGTCGCCACCGTAATTGTTGATAATAGCCAACCATTCTTGCGGCACCGAAGAAGAGCCGTGCATGACTAAATGGGTATCGGGAATGCGAGCATGAATTTCTTTAACACGATCAATCGCCAAAATTTCCCCCGTCGGCGGACGAGTGAATTTATAAGCGCCATGACTGGTACCGATAGCGATAGCCAGAGCATCAACCCCAGTTTGCTTAACAAAATCAGCAGCTTGTTCAGGATCAGTTAATAATTGATCACGGGACAATTTACCTTCAGCACCAGAGCCATCCTCTTCACCCGCCATACCGCTTTCCAGCGAGCCTAAACAACCCAATTCACCTTCAACGGACACGCCACCAGCATGTGCCATTCGAACTACTTGCTTAGTGACATCGACATTGTATTCAAAACTTGAAGGGGTTTTCATATCAGACATTAAAGAGCCATCCATCATCACCGAGCTAAAGCCACTTTGTATGGAACGCAAACATACGGCTGGCTCAGAGCCATGATCTTGGTGCATGACAATTGGAATATGTGGATAGGCTTCTACAGCCGCCGAAATCAGGTGACGTAAAAACGGTTCGCCGGCATAAGCACGCGCCCCGGCTGAGCCTTGCATAATCACCGGACTATCGGTTGCATCAGCCGCTTGCATGATGGCATGGACTTGTTCCATGTTGTTTACGTTAAATGCAGGCAAGCCATAGGCATTTTCTGCGGCATGATCGAGCAGTTGACGCATGGAAATAAGCATAAAAAAATCTCCTAAAAGTGGAAAATTAAACTAACCGATCATTCGGCTATGAGGAAAAAAAACTAATATGTTGGTCTGAATCATAATTTTCAGAATTTAAGAATTAACAGTGGTTTCGGGAAATCGCTCCGCTCATTCCCGAAACAAAGCAACAGTGGTTTCGGGAAATCGCTCCGCTCATTCCCGAAACAAAGCATAAAGCATAAAATTTTCAGAATTTAAGAATTAACAGTGGTTTCGGGAAATCGCTCCGCTCATTCCCGAAACAAAGCGAGGATGAGCCAATTTGTTTTTATTCGTTGTCCCGCATTCGTTGTACTCATCAACGATGTGAACAGTTGTTTCGGGAATGAGCGGAGCGATTTCCCGAAACCTAGCACAAAATTATTTTGGTCTGAATCAGAATTTTCTGAATTTGAGAATTTTCAGAATAAATCTTAAGGATATTATGGGTTATTCTGTTAATTCTTAAATTCTGAAAATTCTGATTCAGACAAATTTAGGGCGACTACTTTTGAGGCTGACTACTGCCAACACAAACTATTTTCATCAAATTAGTTCCGCCCGAAATACCTTTTAAATCGCCCTTGGTAATAATGATTAAATCGCCTTCACTGATAGCAGCACGCTGTAACAATTCGTTAATCATAACTTGGTTAGCCTGCAAGCTATCAATATTAGAAAATTCATCATCATCAAATTCAATAGGATAAACTCCCCTATATAAAGTAACTTTACTGCGAGTACTGGCATGTCGCGATAAGGCAAAAATGGGTATGCCTGAATTAATGCGTGACATCCACAATGGCGTTGAACCGGATTCCGTCAAAGCCACAATTGCGCTAATGTTTAAATGGTTGGCTGCGTACATGCTTGCCATGGCAATCGCCTCATCAATGCGCCCAAATTTATGTTCTAGGCGATGACTGGATTTCCGTACCATGGGATCTTTTTCCGCTTCGCTACACACTCTATCCATTGCAATCACGGCTTTATCAGGATATTTACCCGCCGCAGTTTCCCCCGACAGCATTACCGCGTCGGTGCCGTCAAAAACGGCATTAGCTACATCAGAGACTTCGGCGCGAGTCGGAATCGGATTTTCCATCATGGATTCCATCATTTGCGTTGCTGTAATGACGAGAGTGTTTAATTCACGCGCCTTTTTAATTAATTGCTTTTGGGCTACTGGCAAATGGGCATCGCCAATTTCTACGCCTAAATCGCCGCGTGCGACCATGATTGCATCGGCAGCTTTGATAATTTCTTCATGCTTATCAAGTGCTTCAGCGCGTTCAATTTTAGCAATAATCCCAGCTTTTCCGCCGGCTGCTTGTAATATTTCACGAGCCTCGTGAATATCTTCAGCGCTGCGGGGAAAGGATACGGCTAAATAGTCTACTTGCATAGCAGCGGCGGTGGCAATATCGGCGCGATCTTTATATGTTAAAGCGTCGGCAGATAGTCCGCCGCCTTGACGATTAATGCCTTTGTGGTTAGACAGTTTTCCACCGACGATTACTTTACAACTAATTTGGGCATCAACAACTTGTTTTACCTTTAAAACAATGCGTCCATCATCCAAGAGTAAAGTGTCACCACTCTGCACATCCTTGGGCAATTGTTTGTAAGTGATGCCGACACGTTGTTGATTACCGGCATCGCTGGGACAAGTGGCATCAAGGATAAATTGATCACCTTCATTCAGGATAACTTTACCTTGATTAAATCCTTCAATACGAATTTTAGGGCCTTGCAAGTCGACAATAGCCCCAATCGGCCGCCCATAAGCATTGGCGCGCTTACGCACCGCTTCTAGGCGTAGCTGATGAATTTTGGGAGTTTCATGAGAAAAATTTAGGCGTACAACATCAACGCCAGCTTGGATAATTTTATCCAACATTTTGGGATCATCAGTAGATGGTCCCAATGTGGCGATGATTTTAGTTCTTCTCAGCATGTGGTTTACCCACGCTCCTCAAGAATAGCAACTGCTGGCAATTTTTTACCTTCTAAAAATTCTAAAAATGCGCCACCGCCGGTTGATATATATGATATTTTATCAGCAATAGCATATTTGTCTACAGCGGCTAAGGTGTCTCCTCCGCCAGCAATGGAAAAGGCACTGCTTTCGGCAATCGCCTCTGCCATCGCCTTGGTGCCGGCTCCAAATTGGTCATATTCAAATACGCCTACCGGACCATTCCAAACAATGGTGCCTGCAGTTTTGAGGATTTTTGCGAACTGGGCCGATGTTTGGGGGCCTACGTCGAAAATCATTTCATTATCAGTTACTTCCTTAACTGCTTTAAGTGTGGCGCGGGCATCCGCTTGTTCAAATGGGCTGGTGGAACTGACCACAACGTCGGTTGGCACGGGAATATCGCCGCCGCGTGAGTGTGCTGCTGCGGTGAGTTGTTTGGCTTCGTCTATTAAATCTTTTTCATACAGGGATTTGCCCACATTATGGCCCGCCGCTGCAACAAAGGTGTTGGCAATACCTCCTCCAACAATTAGTTGATCTACTACTTTGGAGAGGGATTCAAGCACTGTCAGCTTGGTAGATACTTTGGCTCCTCCGACAATGGCAACCATGGGGCGGGCGGGATTGTCTAAGGCTTTGCCTAGTGCGTCTAATTCTGCCGCTAACAGGGGGCCAGCACATGCAACGGGTGCGTATTTGGCAACGCCATGTGTAGAGGCTTGTGCGCGGTGTGCGGTGCCAAAGGCGTCCATTACGTAGATGTCACATAAGGCGGCCATTTTTTTGGCCAACTCGTCATCATTCTTTTTTTCGCCCTTGTTGAAGCGGACGTTTTCACATAGTACGACTTCACCGGTGCCTACGTCCACTCCATCTAACCAATTTTGGACCAATTTCACGGGTTGTCCCAGCAATTTTTCTAAATGCTCGGCAACGGGTGCCATAGAGGCGGCGGGATCAAATTCGCCTTCTTTGGGGCGGCCTAGATGGGACATTAACATGACTTTAGCGCCGGCATCTAGGGCTTGTTTGATGGTAGGTAGTGAGGCTTTAATTCGAACATCGCTGGCGACTTTGCCGTCCTTGAGTGGTACATTTAGGTCTTCACGAATGAGAACACGTTTGCCCGCGAGCTCTAAATCGGTCATTTTGATAATGGGCATATAAATTCTCCTTATTTGATTTTGGCTTCTTTGTATTCGACATGTTTACGTACCACCGGGTCGTATTTTTTGAATACCAGTTTGTCTGGCGTACTGCGCTTATTTTTGGTTGTGGTGTAAAAGTGGCCGGTTTTTGCCGATGAGACTAGTTTAATTTTGTCACGCATGGGAATATTCCTAAAATTAATTGTTTATCGGGGTGGGGTTAGGATAGCAAATAACAATCCATTTTTAAAGCTTCGGATGCGCTGGTAGGATAACTGTAAAATATGTACGTTCTTCGTTAAATTCATAACGTGGTGGTGGGGAGCCATTGTCTATCATGGCTCGAAATACTTTGCGTATTCCGGTACCGCGTGCCTCTGCTAGTTTTAATTCTTTGAGCATTTCTCCAATACGACGATTTCTGGCAGGTACGTTTGGCACTTGTTGCTGTTCAAAATGTGTTGGTTTTAAGCCGGATACTGGTCCAGGATAGCTGGTGATTTCAATCCGATCCGGATAAATATAAACTTTGGTAGGTTCGGGTGTGCCTTCATAGCTGCGATGATATACTGCATTGACAATGGTTTCCTTGATGGCAGGTAGGGGAAAACTGACCCATCTGCTGGCTTGATAGCGATCGTCATGTTTTTGAGTGAATGTGGTCGAAAAATGTTCTAAGTGGTTGACGCAATCTTTAATCTGTTTGGGCAGTGGTCCTCGAAAGGTCCATTCTTGCAAGATATTGCCAGTTTCATCTGGAAAATGTACCACTTCTATGCGTGCTCCTCGAAATGCTCTTTCTGGTTCGTCCATAAAAAATAATAAGGCGATATTTTTGGGGATTTCGTGAGCATTGGCTTTCACTGTTAGCCATAATTGGCGGTAGATTTTATAATCGTCTTTTTCTTCAATAAGGCTACTTCCCACGTCAGATAAAAATTCGCGTACTAAAGTCGATCTTAAGTCGTTGAGTGTAAATTGGCTGGCTCTACGGTCATCAAAAGGGATTTTTGCACACAGATTTAGTAAGTCGGTGAGCAATTTTCCTTTAGCTTCTATGGTTTCCGAACCTTCGCGTATATAGTAGGCTTGTTGCTTATTTTTTCCGGTTGGCGCTTGGTGGGGGCGTGCGTCGCTGCCGGGTACCCAAATAACTAATATATGTTTACCATCAACCACTTCCGGAGATAATCTTAGCGATACGTTTGGTTGCAATTTTTTTGCATTGCCCCTAATCCATTTTTGGGCTATGATAAGTGTTTTGGGAGTTAGTCCCAAGGGTGGTAGAACAGCGATACCGTCGTGCTCGCTCACTCCAATAATAATGTAGCCGCCATTGACGTTATAAAAGTCGTTGGCAAAGGCGCAAATAGTTTTTAGTACTTGCAATCCTGTAGTTTTTTCGTCCCAGGATTGTTTGAATTCAATCCGCGCCGATTCTACGCCGTGAAAATGGAGCAAGTCTTCGATATTGATTGGTAGGCTGGATATTTTCATTTGTGTGTTGGCGCTTTTTTTTGTCTGAATCAGAATTTACAAAATTTTAGAATTTTCAGAATTAAGTTACTCACGTTACGCACAGAGGTTCTATAACTAGCCAGACCAAACTGGCTTGGCTTTAACGGGAGGTTCAAGTTTTTTATTTATTGCCGCGGTGGTGAGTACAGCGAATGGCAAACAACGAATAATCAGGCAATACACCAGAGCCGCTCAATCTGGCGGCACCGAGCGTGATTTGGGTGGGGTAAGGATGAGCTGATTGAATTTGTTACTGGATTTTTATTCGTTGTCCTGCATTCGATGTACTCATCAATCAACGATGTGACGCATTTTCGTTCCCGCGTCCCTATTGTTATGGATTTTTTATACGTACGTCAAAGTAGCATAGGAACGAGGCTCGAAAAGTTCAAGTTTTTTATTGCCGCGGTGGTGAGTACAGCGAATGGCGAACAACGAATAATCAGGCAATACACCGGAGCCGCTCAATATGGCGGCACCGAGCGTGATTTTGGTGGGGTAAGGATAAGCCGGTTAAATTTGTCATTATATTTTTATTCGTTGTCCTGCATTCGATGTACTCATCAACGAGGTGACGCATTTTCGTTCCCGCGTCCCTATTGTTATGGATTTTTTATACGTACGTTAAAATAGCATAGGAACGAGGCTGCGTAACATAATTTAATTCTGAAAATTCTAAAATTCTGTCAATTCTGATTCAGACAACAAAAAAGCGCAACTGATGACGGTGTATAATATAGAGTAGAGGAGGATTAAAATGAAATGGTTTTTCGCGTGTATCTTGTGTCTTGCACCTTCGCTGGTGCAAAGTTGCGGCAACAACTTGAGCAGAGGATTAACAAAGGAACAAATACAGAATCTTGAGGAGTTTATAGAAAACAATTGCATGCCAGACAGTTGCGCACATGTATCTAAAACTATTATGGATTATTTAGATGGCTCTGGTGCGGTGCGAGACTTGGCTGTCCCTGCGTCAGGCACAGATTCCCTGGATAATCTTGTGACGGATATTTCTTCTTCTTACGGGGATAGGTTGCAAGAATATCATTATGTTAGGAACTTAGAATCTGAGGATGCTGCGATAGATGCGGGAAATGCGTTTTATGATGGACAGAATTTCGATTATTCAAGGATGCAAAATAATACGTTCGAACTCAAACCTGGGGAGCAATCCGTCATTTTTTACAAACAAACACATGGGGCATGTAATTAATATAGCTAGAGATGGTAACGGCAAGTTGTATGTTTTTGATTTCCAGTCAGACGAGAATTCAGTCTTCCTAGAGCTAGTTGATAATGAATTAGAAATTAGAATGAGACTTACAACCACTATGTTTAGTAGTGACTTGTGGACTATAATGAAACTCAGTCCCCCTTGATTTCAGAGCCGATTTAAACGCAGATTCCATCCCCAAGTACACAGATTACGCGGATGTTTAAAAGGGCACGCATTGTGAATACAGGGTATTTAACGTGCAAGTTCCCTCCCATGAGACTGGGAATTGCTGGAGTGAACCAACTATGCAAGCTATGAGCTTAAATGAAGCAGCACAAGATTTACTGAGCGTGATGAACAGAGTAAACGACGATCATGAACCCTTGGTGGTGACAGACGGGCATCACAAGTTTATGGTCATTATAAGTTTGGATGACTTTAATGCTTGGCGAGAATCCGCCCGCATCACCAGTTCCGGTGTTAAAAATTTACCAGAGGCGGTAGAAGAAATTAGCATAGGTGCTGTACGGCGGCGCAAGCCTTCTGCTAAAATAGCTGGCAAAGGGCATATTTTGGGAGATCTCGTAACGCCAGTAGTCGCTGCTGAGGACTGGAGTGCGCTGGCATGATTTTACTGGATACCCATATCTGGCTACGCTGGCTGCTGCCCATTGAGCCGTTGCCAGTAAGATTGGTAGAACAAATTGAGCATGCAGAGACAGCAACAGTCTCTGCTATATCGTGTTGGGAAGTTGTGATGTTGGTACAAAAACAACGAATAGAACTCCCCTTGCCAGTTGAACAATGGTTGGAAGAAGCCACAATAGGTTCAGGAGTAGAGGTATTACCCGTCACATGCGACATCTCACGCTTGGCTGGTACATTGCCAGAACATCATAAAGACCCCGCTGATCGTATCATTATCGCTACGGCACTTTGCCACAATTTCAAACTAATGAGCCTAGACGGCGTCTTTCCTGCTTACCAAGAACTGGCTGAACGGCTAATAGTCAAATAGATGTCATTGCAGACAAAAAAGCGCAACTTGTGACGGTGTCTCACATAGAGGAGGATTAAAATGAGGTGGTTTTTCGTGTGTGTCTTGCTCCTTCGTTGGCGCAAAGTTGCGGTAGCAATTAATAAAATTCAGCCCCCTTTAAGAAAAACCCGCAATCCACCCACGTTGTACAAATTGTGTCAACAAGGCAGAAACTCTTACTTTTAAACACCAAAAACACCAAATAATGGGTTGGTTATGTTTAAGGGGTAAGCTCCCTGGGGTGATAAAACATCTATCACCTTTGTCAAAAAACGAATCAAAATATTTCTAGCCCCATGTATATCCCGGTTCACCCTTTTTCCTTGGAAAAGAA
>Ga0209780_1000199_pt1 | contig 29414 bp, 16 predicted proteins | sample WorMetexBAHAMAS2_FD_187384 | JGI IMG/M metagenome (GOLD analysis project Ga0209780, IMG submission 187384) | Marine gutless worms symbiont microbial communities from Max Planck institute for Marine Microbiology, Germany - Inanidrilus exumae... | ecosystem: Host-associated > Annelida > Digestive...
ATATAAGAAAACAAAATGTATATAATGAACAGGACCAGCAAGACTCTCAGATCGTTTACAGTGGCCCTTACCAAAATCATAAGCACTTTGTAACACAGAACATGTAGGAGGATAAACCTAAAAAAACGTCATGAAAACGCGGCAATGCAGAAAATTATCTTATATACGCGAATACGCTCTCGTGGGAATCTTTAACTCAAAACTAGAACTACAGAGACTGATAAAAACGTTCATGATAATATATAGTCTATTAAATCTGAAAATTCTCGCTTACCCAAATATTGTAAGATGCTGGTAAACCACTTCCACAAAAACATGTTGTCTGCGCAGCAGCAGCAGAAGACGAAACACCACGAGAAATTTGCTGCGGATGCAGACGGAAAGTTCTGTAGCCTACGAAATTCATATATAATTAAGTAAGTAAATGAATAAGTAATTAAGTAAGCAGTTTTTTATTAACATGTGTCAAACGCACACATTACAACAGAATGTAGACGTATACAAATGCACGGCGAATAAAGTAAGTACATAATTAAACAACAAAGAGAACACAAGCTGTAAAACACGTAAAACACTAAATATAAAAACAAACACTTATTAATAAAACTGTAAAAGCCAAACACAAGTTATCAACAACCTACAACGTTTGAGTCTGTCAGTTTAACTGAATTAGTCACATATTTGGGGTGGAGAGTATAGATATAGCTAGATGTTGATCGAACATTGCTGATTTTAATCTACCCCACTTGCATTTGGCGCCCTCGATAGGCGTGACCGCAATCGAATTTCATCAACATCTTTGGCATGAGAAAACTGAAGTCCATAACCTACGGCGCGGGGTTGTTTGTGTGATCTTTTGTTTAGCCGTTTCGGTGGAGCTCCGATTTGTGGCAGAAAGGTGGATAAACAGACGGAAGGACGGGCGGACGCAGAACCACACTAGGCCTACATACGGCGCTAGCATAGTGTTGTGCGGTAAACAATGCATTAAATGCACAATATATTGCAATTAAAAGACAAAGTTTCCAACACCACACCCCGGCCCGATGAGAATTGGTGCAATAGATCCTCAGTCGTCGTGCCTCGAGTTTCAGCTTTTTCAAATCGTACTTCATAGCCATTTTATTGAACTGCTATTTTATTTAACTTTTACGAACAAATTTCTGGCTACATAAATAAAATACCCTACACTTAGGCCTTGCTATAGTAAGCTACTCGTAAAATTAACCACCTTTTCTCGATTCGCTTACCTTCACTGTTGGCAATATAGGCCTTTTATGACTGCCGATACGCGATAACGTATAGTGTGACATTCTAAGTATCGATCGAGTCGCAAATTGATTTTCCGACGCCACGTGTATTGCGATAGCGTCATAATTGCACAGCGTAAATACTGCAGACGTAGCTTTTGACACGTAAGCTTTGACGATCATGAATATTTAGAGCCAGACATTTAGCCATTATATCGAAATACTAAACATAAAAGACGTTAGGCGTTGTAGTAACGTAAGACTTAAATCTCACCCATTTAAGTTCCCAAGTTTCATCACCTTTCTCATTACAATGAAAGTATAGGCTATGGGTCATAATAACAAATATAGGACTGATAAAAATAGTAATAATAAATAATAATAAAACATCTGTATAACACCGAATACACAGGCTAATAAAAACGATATTTCCAACAGTTCATGTCATGTTCGTTACTGATAACTATGCGAAAATGGCAATTTTAATCATCTTGTATTATTAGGCCTATTATCAGAATTTAATAATTTCAGCACAAACCCTATTGAAGCACTTCCCATCTCACCTACACTGTACCGTCATCTTATCTTGTTATGTGGGGGTACTTTTGCAACTACTGTCATTCGATAAAAGCGAAGCCTAAGTTAAATTTTTCGACAAATTTGTGAGCAAATCATATTTTACAGAGTTAACTTTGTCAACTCTGTAAATGATTTGCTCACAAATGTGTTGAAAATTTATTACTGCACCTTTTTAACTGCGTCGTCACCTTACATGAAAAGAATACAAGAATATATTAAACAATATGAAATGTTTTTTTACCAGCTAATGACTAACATAGATTATCAAGATACATAAAAAGGTGTAAAAAGCAACCAGTTTACAGGCATATGTTATTATGTACCGATGTCTGCCTCGGGCATACACACACAAAGCGTACACTCTCGTTTGCTATTGTCAGTATTGTGTAATTGGTCAACTGCCGAGTCGACAACGTGCTGTTTAAGTAGCGTTCTCACTGCGGCGATATATCGCCGTCGACTCCGCAGTGAGAACGCTACTTTAGTGTTCATTTCAATCAGTCGCTGTTTCAGTTCGTCTGTGGTGTGAATTAAGTAGCATTCTCACTCATCACGTCTGTAACGCGCGCGTTACGGCCGTCGACGGCCGTAGCACGTTGTCGACGGCTGTCGACCGCGAGCGAACTTGTACAAACGCGGGGGACGGTCTCAAAATCTAGCATTGCTAGATGTTCGATCATCGTTAGCAGGCACCTTCAGTGTAACTGTGGCATATAAATATCATTTGAATATTACGTAACAAACAACGTGTTAACTGTGAAGTAATATGAATGTAAAGAATGGGTAGCGAAAGCAATAGTGATGTAGACGTTACGGCCACCGCGAAAAACGATAATGAACAAGTGCTCAGCAAAGCTGGGATGGCCATTGTTTTTGCCTCAATATGCCGCAACGTGCAGCAGGGCCGAGTAGCAAGTGAGACATCGCCCGTCGTCAAATATGTAGGCCTACATGTCGTGACATAACAGTATAGGCCTAATAATAACTACTGTAGTTAAACAAGTATGTCCGTCCTCCTTATTGTCGGGCCAAAATGTACGCTGGCCACGACGCATGCTGCCACCTGATGAGTCACGTCGAGTATGCGTCGCGCGCTCTATTAAGGTTAAAAAGACGGGACAGACAGACTGACAGACGGACGGACGCCAGACCGTTACATTACGCTTACCGCTAGACGCGGCCATCGTAATAAAAGTTACTTTTTCATTATTCGCATTTGCCCGTCACTGGCATACATGGTAAAAAACTATTTGTGCGTTAGCAGCAACAGAGTTACACATATTGTTATTGTTATTCATTTTCTTGTATATAAATTTATTATACATTAGCATACGTTTACAACACGCAAGACAACGCACGGCGCCGAAGGCAGCCTCGTTGTCTTGACTTGCGTTGCGTTGCGGAGCCGGATCCAGTGTGAACGCGGCTTAAACCGAACCGTGGTAACCATCGTCGGCTAAAAATTTAATAAGTAAGTAAGAAAGGCGGTTGTACATGAGCAATTACGACAAAGCAAAATCCAGATTGCAATCGTTAGAAAGTCATGCGCAATACAGCTGTTATTATTCTAGGCTTACTACTGTACTCCACCGAAAGAAAGTCATTCATGGTCACACAAGCCCAATTCATCTCAATGGAAGAATAACACGAAAATGGTTTATCAAATAGGTTCACGGATCTCGAGTAACGTTGTCGGCTACTTCATCCAACTGAAATCTTACTAAACCCCATAATCAACAATCAGGCTCAGCTATCGAAGAGGGACAGCGCGATGCTGTAAGTCAATCTTGTCAACTGCTACACAGCGGTAAGTACGAAATATCGCATATGAGTAAGCTTGCAATAGGTGAATGACTTTGAAGGTCACTCAAGGTCACTGACAATGGCGCTGTTCAATAAGCTATAACCTATAAACCTAATTACTCATATTAGTTGTCTGTACTAGCAATGTCTCTATCTTGCACCGTTTCCGTGACTGTCTGCAGATGTGCACGCGGCTTGTAAGTTCAACTGTCTTATCGATAAAGGACTAGGCTCACCGGCAGTCATGTACATGGACTGTGGCAGTATCTCGGAATCGGAATCGGTGCAAGACAGTGATTTTGTTACTACAGTGTGAACGCGTAACAGCGGCACTTCCAATGACCTTGAAAGTCAGTCATCGGTTGCGTGCCTATTCAAATGAGAGTTTTGTGCAGTTGTGGAGCAGTCCACAAGATTTAAACTGGCATAGCCTAGCCGTGGGTCACAATTTCACGTCGTTATAAACGGTCACGTGCATATAGTCTAAAATTAGCTTCACGAATTTTCAGTTGATTCGGAGCGTCGCGCCGTCCCTCTGCAACAGCTGAGTCTTGGCCTTACTGCATCGTGAGCTCATCTACTTACGTCATAATAGTGAACACGAACCTGACACGTAGGCAATAGTGGAGATAGTGGCACGTTAGCCTACGTCAGCTGCAGACTTATTCACTATTCGATATATTCGTGACGAATGCTTAGTCAAAGCAAAATAGTAAGCCTAAATACGTACGGAGACGTTCCTTTACGTGCAAAATGGTAAAAGAAGGTCAGGCAAGCGACGATGAGCATGAGATGCCCGCGGGGCTATGTGCCGCATTAATTATAACGGCAATCGTAGTGAGTGTTGCCACACTGTCCCTTCTGATGGTGAGTTAAGTCGCAACATACAACACCCCCGGTGTGTAGGCGAAGTCTATTGCGATCAGACTGTTTGTCTGTTTGTCTGCATGACTCTTTGTCCGCTTACTCCGCTATAGCATGTCTCGAAAACCAGATGGCAGAATTTCACAAAATTTTCTGTAACCGGCGGCCGTTGCTTGGTCCACCTCTGACGGTAATGCAATATGTTACGTTAGCTTACGTTTGTGAATGACGTCAAGTTTTCATAGAATACGCCTACAGCCCGTGGACGAGAATCAGCGACGACGAGTAGGCCTATGTTCCGTTCATTTCAGGGCAGCGGCAGCGGGTGTACGACGCAAATGCGCCTTGAACATCTGTGCTGTGCACACATGCATCACGAAAGTGTTAAGTGCTAGTGGTCGGTACGACCTCGAGTGAGGTCTAATGACCCACGCCGAGGGCAGTCGCGTGGGTGTTCAGTGGCGTTAATCTGTTCGTTTTTCCACATAACAATCTCAAAACCGAGGCAGCTAGGATAACCAAACGTGACGCAGACATGATATAGGCCTACATGTACCATGACTCCATGAGTCCTGGAGACGGGAAACCCATTTATTTTGCGGTCACGAGGCACAAGCAACGTTACCGGCGTGGTCAAGGCGCTGTAATGGGTGCTGGTTTCTGCTCGTTTCTACCAAGCACTGTACTTACCACGAACTACAAAGCGCGAACGTATCGTATTCGCGACTGTCTGTGCAGGCAATCATCTACGACTACGGATACGAGAAGAGCGTGATGATCGTTGCCAGGGTGACGCCGACGAACACTCGAAACTCGTCCTGGACACTGGCGTGGTTCTGGAGCAAACTCTCGACCGACTTCGCTCCGTGGGAATACTTTGTCAAGAACACAACTAAGACGCAGTCGTCCTCTGATAAACACGGCAAAAGCCGGCACTAACTACGTTGCTAGTCTATAATAGGCTACAATGGATTTAATTAGCGGAGTTCTTCGGCCGTTTCGGAATAGAATTTATACTGTGACAAAGACATTATAGGCTATAGTTAGTGTTAGGAAACAGGCCTATAGAATAAGCCAGCACTCACAAGTGCGTTTTCAGCCTATATCATTATATGCATATGGTGTAATGTGTTAAAATAGCCACATCGTAAATATTGACAATTTTGACATTTTGGGAAGCATGTTACTAACTAATAAATTAGCCCCATACGGGACTGACGGTCGACTCCTACATACTGCCAACTTCAAAGTCACGTGACACAAAAACTAGGACAAAAATCAAAATTCCGGCCGGTTAAGTTTTAGGTATTGCCCACTAATTCAAGAATCCGTGGTCATTTGCCAACCCCCGTTATAAATGGGGGAGGAGATAGCCTTGAAAATGGTCGAATTTCCGACTTTCATAAACTCGTGACCTTGACCTTGGATCGGGTCATACTGCATACTGTCATGCATCACTCGTCGACCTCTACCTACATATCAAATTTCATTAAAATCGAAGAAACTTTTTGTGGACGGACGGACGTACGGACATTTGAGACCCACCAATGTTATTAGGTCGACTCGGAGGAGTCGACCTAAAAAGTGGTCAAATGATTTTGTCGAACGGCCGCATCGCATGGGCGAATTTTTCACGGGAGGAGTGTAATGCAATATGACACCACACCGACCAGTCTGAGAGCATTGCATTCGGCCGTACCGCAGTCCTGCTGTCGCCGTTATTGATTTTTTTGCTGCGGAAATTTACGCAGCACTGACTCCTACTGTTTTCAATGGGCCAAACAACCTCCAAAATTGCTCCTTCCCATCTAGTACGTATTTCTTTGCGCCCACCCGAGTCGGCATTTCGATCAGTTCAGTTGTTTTTTGCAGGGCTCACGAACGTGACCAACAGACACACTGACAGACTACGCTCGCTCCTCGATCTGCAGCAAAAGGCCGCATCGTATGCACTGAATGCATTCAGTGCAAGTGATGCGGCCTCATTACGTGAATTCGTCTGCGCGATATTCTTAACCGATACTATTAAGTTGCCAACTATAACTCTATACTAAGTTTACGACTCGGCGGCGGTGAGGCTCGCGCGTTTTGAGATGACAAACCTTTTTTTCGGTGGCGGACCGCATACTCACGCATATCGGGCCATTAACATTGATACGATGGGCAGTTACGGTTTGTGCTCAAACCGTCATAGCGTGAGAATGGCATGTACCATGTAGTTGTTTTCCCGCGTATTTACGTACAACACGTAGGCCTAGCGTGCGTGGTAACTCGTTTATTGCAAGTGCGTGATAAATTCCTTTCCCGCTAAGTTACAACTTAATTTTATTCAAATCGGCAGACTTGTTTAGCCTATCAAAATTTTACGACCACGTTTTTCGAGGCCCACCATGTACATGTTTTATGATTCAGCGTCAAGCAAAGTTTCTTATCATTCCTTCACTGCACTTACTTGTTTATCTAGACATAGGTTGTTTATTACTTAATTCACACTGCAGTTATATTATTCACAAACTTGCACAAAAAAAGCGAATCACCAGAAAATGCACAAAATGTATTTGTAGCTTAACGGTGCGGGATGGAACTGCGTAATAACCTAAGCAAATTATAAATACTGTACACGTACATCATAAATATTCATAACATGACCATCAGGGAGTACAAAACAAACTGCCCATACAGTTGCGAAATTACATACAGTACAGAATACACAAGATTTATCACATTATCGTGGGACTCTGACATGCGTCAAGAAACGTCTCCAACCCAACGTTTACTGTGACTGTTTTCAAAACAACGCTAAACAAACTGAAATTTAGTACTCTGATGTACTACTTACTTTGCCAGTCGTGCAAGAGACAACTAAAAGAAAAGACGGCTAAAAATAAACAAAATTAATCCACTAACCATGTTTAATTGGTTAACTTTAAAAAAACATTAACCAAATCACCAACTGTTAGAAGCCGCACCACAGCATATTAAGTAAACATAAAATGAATCCACCACAGAAACCATTGACACTAACGTGTTAATTTGAGCATTTATCCTACAAAAGGGTCCTTCACCTGTGGTTTTTCCACAACCATTAGCTTGACTGATTTACGGAGTTACGGATTAGTGTCGTACTCGACACAGAAAAAAAGAGGTAATTTAGGAGACGTTCTAAAGAAATTAAATCTACTACAGCAAAATCGGATATGCATAAGTAGACCTAAATATACTACAAACAAAACTCGAGAAAGACTTCGACGCCCCAGTGTCAACGTGAATGCATTTGCCACCAAATACATAGGACTGCTATGACCTTGACGTTTGACCTCCAAAACCTAATAAGGTCATCAGTAAGGGCTAGTGAATATTCAATGTCAGTTTTATCAAAAGTGTTCAATCTGTTCATGCGATATCATGGTAACAATACTGACCGGATGAACGAACGAATGGGACATCCTAAAAACATGTCTTCGCCGACAATAACAGCTGGCGAATGCATAATAAGCATGGAAAATTCGACCCAAGTTTGTTCATATTGTGCAACATCTAGACTAGAAATGGAACAAGCCACAACTTCATGAGATGCCGCCTACTGATATAGACAACGCTTGTAGCTAGTGTGTGTGTCTTACAAGCCAGAGATCAGCACTGTCAATGGGCCATAACACTTGGAAGTACACGCACAAAATCTGGAATCGTTCCTAAATAAGAAGAATCTAGCCACTGGCTGTACAAGCTGATTGACTGCATGGAGTTGCAGTAGTCCAATCACCAGTAAAGGGGTCGAATTATATTGTGCAATTGCAGACAGATCACTTCTGATGCACAATCACCGAATCGCTAACACCCCAGACACAGTACGGCTGCTTTTTCAGATCCAGCTGAAACTGGCCTAGTTCAACAGCTAAATTACTCAGGTCATCATAGGCATGGTGTTGAACAAGTTTAACAACAGCTGTGGTAAAACACTGCTTGAGTTTACTTGTCCAATACGGGCTCTGGCTTTGCATCTGTGCTATCATCAGCCTTTCTCACTGCGTAACTCTGTGCTGCTGGAACAGCCGCCGGTTTCAGCAACAGTTCGGGGCCGCCGCCATAAATACCGTACAACAACTGCCACATGTCTTCCGATATCTGTGCATAGTCGGAGTTCGCGATCACTGTCGGCACGCCGTTCTTCATCTGACAAATGCGCTTGTTGTCAATCGGTCCAGGCGGCTCTGCAAACAGCAACACGCACGTTCATCGGGAAAGCAAATTATTACTGACGAAGACTCGATGGTATACTGTCGAAGAGAATAAGAACAGTTTTGGCCTTTCAACGGAGACACAAATAACTTAACCCGAAAAATTGCTGTTAAAACAATGTGAAGTGTGTATGCCAGTTGACGCCTAAACTTTATGTAAAATTATTATTAGGCCACATTGTTTACATGCAGTGCATAAGATGCAAATGCAAATGCACACTGTCCAACGTTAGACTGGACTCAACAGTCACCAGCGGCATGACACGTGGCTGAATGGCACGGGGTTCACACAGTCTTACCTGCCAACCACGCGTTTATCAACGAATGGAATGAACCAGACGTGGCCTATTGCTACGTAAGTCACAAGTAGCATGGTCTGTTTGTCGGTCTGTTTGTCTGTGTGTTGGGCACACGGGTGAGCTCTGCAATAATTGCTGAACTGATCGAGATGACGTTTGGGGGCTGAATCATGTGGGTCCAAGGAACCATGTATTTGATGGGTGTCTGAACCCCCCACGGGATGGAGCACTTTTTAGGGGGATGTGTCCCGGACTACGGTAACATATCAAATGTGCCTGCTGAGCGAATGTGGTGGATGAATGCATTCATCACTGTGAAAAGTGATACAGCAATGCAGCCTCTTGCCAAATTACTTTGGACACTTGTCAAATTATTAACATTATAAATATTTAAACATAACAATTGTTTTTATATTCATACAAATCTTTGACCAGTTAGAAAATGGGACAGATAAGTTGTTGGCTTGACTATCATTTTCTGCATACTCAAGATCAATGCAGTAACCTAATTTACAGTCTGCTAGTACACACTTGTCTCATAATGTCACCTAAATCAATACTTAGTTAATATCCCCGTGCCAGCAAGTGTGTGCGTGTGGTAAGCACGTTACCATGCAAGTGTACCAGTTAAAATATTCATCGTCTCACGTTCTGCTGCCTAACCACAAATAGTTTAACAGACCGTCGGTTTTGCAGCACACAAAGTTTTCCCACTCTCTGAACCACGCCATGCTCAGGACGAAGACGGCGCCCTCAGCATAGTGCTCCTGGAACTCGGCCTTTCGCTGCACAATTACAAATTCACCTGTTGCTGACTGACTGAGCTAAGGTTTAACGTCCCACCCAAGGTCCTGATACCTGGGTACATCCCCAAAAAACCCCAGCAGGTTTATTTTTGAGTAAACCCACCAAAAAACCCAGCAAAAACAACCCCAAACCCAAGCAATAAGTAAATGAATGCAAATTCAAACTTTGTAAATTCAATTGTAATTTTAGTAAAATTAAGACTGTTCTTGTACAGAAGCAATAAACATAATTAACAATAAACACAACGCAATCATTATTCGGCTCAAAGATAGGCTTTGGCCTAATATTGGATTCACTTCAGGGCACGATTTGGCAGTGTTCACGCGTTCAGCTATAACTCAGCCGAAAGTGAATCAATTTGGATGAAATCTGGAGCACCCTGACTGTGCCAGCCCCCAGCAATGTACTCAGGGACATTGCTGGGGGCCGGCACAGGCGGATTTTTGGCGCAATCCGTGCAGTAGTGACAGTTAGTTCAAACACTCCTACCACTACTACTATTACTACTACTATTACGACAACAACAACAACTACAACTACTACTGTATTACTACTATTTTCAGCTGTTGTCTAACACGTCTAGATTTTAACTAGATTTTAACGTGTCTAGCTCTCCAAAAAGTGAACCATGTGGAATATCTGGGATTTCTGAAGCAGGTTTATTTCAGCTCGGATGTTCTTCTGGACACCCAACCACGATGATAAGAATTTTTGGCAGACACTCGCTATGCAAAAGGCACGTAGAACTAACCTCCAGAAATGCTTGTTTCTCCAGCTGCTGACGTTTATGAAGTCTTTCTGCTTCCTGTACGCAAGGCTTGCACGCCGACATCCGATTGACAGTTGGTCCTCCGCCAAAACTAAAGACATATATTATTACACCTATAATATGAGGCGGCAAAATGAAAAGACAACAGCAGCAGCAGCAGCAGCAACAACAACATTCACTTAACAGTGTTTGTTCCAGGACAACCTGGGTTAACCAGCACCAGAAATGTAAGCCATTCTACCAAAGCAAGAGATGACGGGGTGGCAGTGGCATCAGCTGGACAAGTGTGCAAATTATCTACACCTCACACCAGATATATAACCACACCAGCACCTCATCATTCAATGTTTTACAGACCAGATGCTCTTTCTGATGCCCAATCAACAGTGTCGAAGCACTGATAGTAATGGAAAAATATATCAGCTGCAAGAAGCCAGCACTCACAAGAGTGCAAAAACCCATGCCTACAATGTTTTTGTGACTCGTGACCTTTGACCTTTTGACCCCAAAATAAATGTCTTTCCAGGACTCACAGTGGAAAATTTCTATGTCAAGTCTGGTAATCCTAGCTGCATCAGTTTTTGAGACATCATGTGGACAAACAGACAAACACACAAACATCAGTTAAAACCCTACCTCGCGGCTGCCGCCAGTGTGAGTAATAAACCACTACGGTACTGGAGGAAACTGTGGTAACTACTGACAAAGTGCAAAAAGAGAGCACTCAGCAGAGCACTCACATCCATCACAGTTTTGTTACTCACGAGCCACAGATGCACTAACCCTATCCCTAACCTTCCGAAAATATGATCGTCCATTCTCTGGACTATAAGCTATCTATTCCATAAATTTGATGAAAATCCACCCATAACTTTTAGAGTTATCCAGATAACAAACATACAAAAGACAAACAGACAAACAACGGTCAAAACATTACCACTGCCAACTTGTGGCAGAGGTAACGAACACAATACAACAACTGAGTAAGCAGTGTTTAATGTTCCACAAAACACATAATAATACGTCATTTCAACACAAAAAAGACGACAATGGCAATGCTGCTAAATGGTTGCATTTCTACAGCGCTATAGTCACAACTTCACTGACAGTGAAACGGTCATCTTCAGTAGTTGGTTTTAGTAGTTCTCTTTCATCTATACATTAACTAGAAGATGGAATTTAAAGACACAGTGCTGATGTGGCTGCCTTTACCACCTCGATGGCCTGCTGTAACCATGACCTTTGACCTTTGACCTCCAAAATGTAAACAGGTCATCAGTAAGGGCTAGTGGTCATTTCCAGTAAGTTTCATCGAGAGTGCTCGGGCCGTTCATGAGATATCATGGTAACAAGATGCGTCTGGACAAATGGACAAACAAACACAGCAGTCAAACATTCCCAAAAACATAGTGCCTTCACCGACACTGTCGACGGCAAAGGCATAAAAAGTTTTAAAAAACCCAGATGGTAGTAGTATTCATGGGCTTTTACCGTTTATGCAGAAATTCCCATAAATTCTGTGGAATTTCCATGATCAGTTGTGTGACGTCACCAGTGGCAGCAGACGGCTGGAGTTCTGTCAAAACAAGAAACACAAACATTGTCTGTTCTGTCCAGCAAGAAAAAGAAAACTCTCAGGGAATGCACACCTCCACCAAGGGTTTACTATGCCCACTTCTCAGTGTTACAGAGATAAAAATTCCCGTATCTGCATCCAAAATCAAAGTAACTGTTTTTTGCTCCCAAGGGATCTCAACCATGGGGTGTTCCCCATGGAGAATTATAGAGTTTCATGTAGAAAATTGGAGATATTACTGTATTTCTAATATTACTTTCGAACTTGTATCTATTATTTGTTAATCTGCAATGTGCTGATTGCTCGACTTCATGCAAAAGAGACTCTCTGTTTTACAGTTCATAACACCATCTACATTTTATGTCCACTGATGCAAGATGAGGAATGAAGACATTCTAACCGCTGAGGCACCAAAGCATTTTTAACCTTAAGACTCCTTAGTAAGTATGTAAGTAAATTTATAGAGCGCCATTATCGCCGAGTACCTCTAATGCGCTGAATGCACCAGCATCGAGCGAACTGCTACGTTTTAAGCAAATGTCTGAAACAGTCTGCACTGATAATCGCACAACAATTTTCAACTTTCGATCTCTTCTTGAACGTTGCGTGTCCATAGTCAAACACCCGTTTTCTCAGGACGGTGCCTTCTTCCAATACATATGGAGGACTGATATTCACTGGTCTCAGATCAAATGCAACGGCTCTCAGCAGTGTGTCGTATGGTCTTCCTAGGGCTCGTTTCCAGATTTCAGCAGGCCCCGAGTATTTGATTGTAAACTGGCCATATTTCCCCACTGACTAAAGAATAAGCGGTGATTAAACAACTCAGCTTGCCTCCATGCAGACAGAGAAAGTCGTTGTTGCTAATCGGGCCTGGCTCGGCGAATGTGTTAAACTTGCTGATCCACTGTCGAGACACATAGAACGACATCAGGCTGCCCTCGGCACGTTTAAAAATCTGAGCTGCCTTCTGCCTCAGCGGTAGAATGTCTTCGTTTCTCTTCCTACATCAACAGATATATAAATTAGCTCCATACGGGACCGACGGTCGACTCCTACTTACTGCCAACTTCAAAGTCATGTGACACAAATATTAGGACCAAAATCAAAAATCCGAACCAATAAGCTGTAGGCATTGCCCCCTAATTTAAGAATCCGTGGTCATTTGCCAGCCCCCAATGTAAATGGGGGGGAGATAGCCCAATTTCCGACTTTCAGGGGCTCATGACCTTGACCTTGGATCGAGTCTTACTGCATACCGTCATGCATCACTCGTCATCTTGTACATACATACCAAATTTTGTTGAAATCGAAGAAACTTTTTGTGGACGGACGGACGTATGGATGGACATTTTAGGCACTTTATTAGGTCGACTCGGTCCGAGCCGACCTAAAAATATCGACAGGCCAAATATCCTGCACTCGGTACGAATAAAAAAGTCGGCACCTCGCTACCCACGCCAACAGCAGTTGCAGGGTAGGGATTCTGCCGGCAATTGTCTGTTTTTCCACACGATATCTCGAAAAACCAATGCCGTTAAGATCACCAGAAATGTTCCACCACGAGTCATGGAACACATGAAGGTCAAGGTCACGAGGCAAATCAAAGGCATAAATACAGTGCTGGTGTGGGTTTCTGCACTCTTTTGAGTGTTCGTTTCTTCTAGTAATATCTATGCAGGTCCAACAGATGCTGTTAACCCTTTGAAGCCGCTGTCCGGCTATAGCGGGATGCCTCAACATTGACATGACCCGTATTCCCGCTATTGCGGGATGAACACTTAAACTTATATCCCGTTGTCCCGTTATAGCAGTATCAGCAATAGAACCTGCTATAGACTTTACACGCCATGCTGGCGGCACTAAGGGTTCAGGGGTTAATTGGCCCAGGGGTGTAGGGTTCAAAAGGTTGATCATAAGCCCAAGAGTACAATGTCGGCACTTTCTATTGGAATGTGTTTACGACATGAAATGCTGTACCAACCAAAATTTGGTGCAAATCAGTCCACTGGAGCTTTTTGAACATAAATGAAATACAACAAATTTCTAGAAATTATTTGTCAACTGATTGTGTTTTACTAACAGAGAAACTGTTTCTAAGACGTTCATCAAACTGGCAATAAAGTTGATCCACCTGTAAAAGAGTACGTAGGCCTCACAGTTTTCCACCTGCTGTGCATCAACTTCAGTCACAATCTGATCATCGTATTCATACCACGTCAAGTTGACATAGTTCAACGCGTACGTCGTGTAGTGGCCACCTGCAACGGTGCCAGATACTGTTATTATTATTATTATTATTGTCATTAAGTTAACTGTGTAGATAACACCGCTGTGAGAACTCACGAGTCTTCTCCATAATCTCAATACACAGGAGAATAGACTCGGCATTGTTTCTGGTTTGCACTGTCCCCTCCACTCCAATACACAACATCTCAGCACCGATGAATAAACATGATGTTCATTAGATTGTGGCAGCTAGAGGACTAGAGGATGTATTAGGACTGATTGCTTGAGTTAAGGTTTTATATCCCACCCAACACAAAATAGGTCATTTCGGAGACGTTCTTCCCAGCCAATCTCTTGGCGTACTAAAATACTGAAACAAACACAACAAAAGCAAACATGCATACATAACAAAATATACTACAACATAAAATTAACCCAAAAAACACTAAAGCCAGGTTTGGTCGCCTCCTACGACCTCCGGCCTGGAAACGGAACTGGTCTATTCTGGAAGTAGTTAGATAAGTCAGGAAGTAAACAAGTAAGGAAGTAAGTAAATAAGAAAGAAAGCATAAAGAAAGAAGAAAGAAAGAAGAAAAAGAGAGAAGGGAAGTAAAGTAAACACACAAACCAACAATTCATATAGTGCCGAAATCAACACATAAATCACGGTGCATTACTGCCCCAGAGCCCATTTGGGGTGGATGGATTAGGAAACATGGTTGGATTTTTGCAGAAGTTATCTACAACTGATGATGTCACGAAATACTGTGGTACACTGGTATCATGGTATTTTTGATAATGCATATTATCATCGGACATTTCCTAATACTGCACATCTCTAGTAAAAACTGATGCATAGACTAATGTAAAAACTGTACCTCCAGCAGTTCCGTGATGACATATAACAGCGATTAGGTCATATGACGTCACCGTGTCCTTGCACTCTGCAATAATATAAGTACACTAAAGAACATAACATAATTCAGTAAAAATACAACATGTATTGCAAAAATATTACCAGTGACGGTTCAAGTACTCAAGTCAAAAGTACGAGTACAAGTACTCTACTGTCAAGTATAAGTACGATTACTTACATTTAAAGTTAAGGAATTCAAATAATGAAAGCAGTTTACCTATACAAGTTGCCGTGTTGTCTATATGAGCTTAAACTTTGTATGAAACTCTATTTCATAGCTCAACAAATGTTAAAGAAGTTACGTTACTACTATAAGCTCTAATATATACTGGGTCCCGACAAAATGCCACTCTATCGTTCACTTCTTAAGATTCTATGTACCAGTAACTAAAATTCGTTCATTTTGTAACGGAAAATAGGGTGCCATTTTTGGGACACTGTATAATTACTTCTTAACGTTTGTGTCATTGTTGCAATAGAAATTAAGACTACGTCTCATTAACACAAGGCATTCAATGATAACATCAGAGTGTGTAATAAAACTAACGGCAAACGCATGAAATAATAAACGTACTTCAATACAACAACTAATAATATGCGGAATACAAGTACCATGGTCACGAGTACAAGTAGAATACAACTACCATGCCCTCAAGTACTAGTGCAAGTATGAGTTCTGGACGCCGAGTACAAGTACAAGTACTTAACCCTCCTCGAGTACCAGTATGAGTATGAGTACTGAAAAATTGTACCAGAGTTTTATTCAGTACGAGCACAAGTACCAAGTACCACATCCCTAAATATTACATGACACAAAATGCCTGAAGAACCGCTTTGTTCAGGACAATGCCATACAGTTGAGACACACAAACATGCACAGACGTTTTTAGTCAACTGTGGTAACAATTTGGCTTACAATACAATGCAATACAATACAATAAATGGTCAGTTTAGTGCCAAACATATGAAGAAAACGGAACAGCTAGGCATTACAATGTTAATAAATGATAACATCCAGTTAAAACAAAATATTGAACAAATAGGCTTTCGGCTTGCGCTTATCACTACCAATACTCTCAACTGATCTAACAGATTCAGGCAGACTGTTCCATACTGTCGGACCGGCAACAGAGAAGGCTCGGTCCCCAAACTTAAGTTCTTGTCCGTGGAACAATGTAGTCTAGGCTGCTGACAGAGCGAAGACATTGATGTGCTGAATTGCTTCTGGCTGGTTGAACGGATTTGCTCAGATACACGGGACAGCGATTGTCATGTACCATGAATATCAGAAGCGCAACCCTCTACTGGATAAGATAAGTGACTGGTAACCAGTGCAGAAGACTACTTACTTGGGTTAGCCAAATGGTTGTCAAGGTAACCTACAGAACTGCTCAACTGGCAATTTTTATAGGCCCAATGCCATTCCTGGCTAACTTACTAACCCAGGTTCTGAAAAAAGTCCGTTACAGTAGAGGAGGCATTGCAAGAATTGACGAGCAGCGAATAAAGTTGATTAACCTTTGTGCAAGTAAGGCCGTATGTCCAATCCTTCAAGTGGAAACGACACGTAGCTGCTGATCTTGCTGGAAAACATGAACTCGTGCCTGAACCGTTTCAGATGAATGCACAAGATCTGTAACCCACAAAAATCCCGCATCAGTTGCAAATTTCTAACAAGTGGTCAAAGAATTTTGACATAAGGCAGCATCGTGGGGGGGGACTTTTCACGGGGGTACAATGAAATGTGACATCAACCAGTCTGGAGCAATGCAACCAGCTGCCGCAGTATCACTGTAGCTGTTATTGATTTTTTCTGTATCTAACGCACTGACTCCCAATGCTTTTCAATGGGCCAGACAACCACAAAAATTTCCCCTTCCCATAGGGGATCTCTACCCCATCTAACATAATTCTTTTGTCCCACTCGTCAGCCCCCAAACGGCATCTCGATCAGTTTAGCCATTTTTGCATGGCTCACGAACATAACCAAGAGATACAGACACACAGACCACGCTAGCAGCAATGAGCCGCATCTTATGCACTGACTGCATGTGATATGGCCTAAAAACATGGACTATTGACCAGGACCGTTTCTTCTGAACTACTGAGTTTTTGTTTCTAGCTTTCCTTATTTTTTGTTTCTGTGCTGTGTGCTAGATTCAGCTGGCCATCTCGTCAGCTTTTGAGTGCATGCAAATCTACCGCATCGTATCGTAAGGTAAAAACACGTAGCTCTAATGCACTCTATTGACTGATTGAAGAGTACACTCCACCTATCAAACTACCAATGTACAGAGTACAAAGCAAAAGAATACATCAAGGAAAATGTATGTACGACAATTCAACAGTGTCTGCAAATATTTTGAGAAATGGTTCAGCTTTCTTAACAAAAAATTTGGCTCAGGAGCGGGAAGGAATTATGCAGTATTTTCTGCCACTTGTTCTTAAACTGCAACTAAATGCTATAGTGCTTGCTACAGGTGCTTAAACATTGGTAGCCACGTTACTGTTGTTGCTGTCGTGTGCATTCATCAGCCACTGAACAGCTACATCGTAAGTCGAGTGAAGCCGCTGCAGAACAAATGTTTACAACTGTTTGATTACTGACCAGTTCAGTAGTCCAGCAGAACTGCCATGGTAACACAACTGCATGCATGTGTGTATGTGTGTGTGCTATTTCTACACTATCACAGCTCACCTCTGGCAGTTGTAGAACTTTGGAGAATTTGACACCATTACGAAGCCTACACGACAGTAGCAAATGCTGAATATCAGCTATCAATACAGACAGAAATCAAAAAATGATCATACTTAAAAACAAATCTATACCGTATCCAAAAAATAAGCCATTCAGTAAGTAATTATGAATGCATTTCCATGAAATTTGCATAAATCAGCCTTAATTTATTAAGCATCTAAAAAATAAGAATTTCCAATCATCATCTGAGATACTCTTACTTAGGCAAGATGTCATTTTTCTGGTGTGAATAAGCATTTAATTACTTAGTTTTGCACAAGAAAACGTTACAGTACACTTTACTGTTTTTGAAAATTTCGGAACAGAAAATGGACTTTGATTGGATCAGACAGCCTGTTGGATAAAATTGAAAGATTTGGTTATGTTAAATGGAGTACTATTTGTACAATATCAGCAACAGTAAAAGTTACACATAAAAGCAGTTGGCTTACTTTTACTTTTGCTAGACATAGTGCATTGTTCAATCCATCAATGTGAACATCTGTCCAAATTTGATGCTACACTTAAATCTGTGGTCGGATTATGTGAAGTTTTTCTGTGGGCAATTGTGGAGCATGAGCATGTAACAGTCAAAACTCGGTCCCCTTGCACTCTGGTTCTGGACAGCGTTTAAGGAGATCCACAACAAAACTAGGAAGGCCAGGCCCATACAAGCCTCTATAATTCAAACACTGAGGGAGATGACTGCAGTGCATATACAAAATTTTGCTATTACTACTGGCCCGCCTACACATAGTGCAGGGTGGCCAGACTAGCAACGGCCGCTGGCGTCTGTCATCGTCGTTTGTAACACTCGCATATGCAACGTAACTCAACAAGGGGGCAGCACGCGGCGGGCCAGTAGTATTACGTTCCGTTAGGGCAACACCATGTTTTACCACTGACGAAATTCACAGTATAAGTGATATAGAGCCATATATTACTGACAAACCCTTATATATGACTACTGGCTTCTAAATTAAGACTTCTGCGTATAAAATTACAATTTATGATAGTACAGAACTGTGTATATTATTAATGTTATTGTTATTACAACTAATCAACTTCAGCAAAACTTCATGAGTGTAAAATCATTTTGTACCCTAATCTTTCAGTTTTAGTGTGTGATATCAACAGTATTATTGCCATAGCTGACATACACCATAGAACATCGGTCTGTGACTGGTGAACTTTCCCTGTCCTACGCTTGATCTGCAGCTGACAGTGACCACTTATGTGGGTAAGCCATCCGCTACAGGTTCAGCCAACTATGCCAACTCAGCCTTTCATTCTTTCGAGGTCGATGAATAAGTAGTGAGCTGTAATCAGATGTGCACTACCTCCCTCGGGTGGCGCCATCTGGCGAATGCTTACGGAGTAAAGGCAGGATGGTTTATTCCATTCGTGGATAAACGTATGGGTGGCAAGTAAAACTGTGTGATCCCTCTAACACGTGCAATTCCTAAGCGCATTAGAGGTGGTTATGACAATGCGCTATACAGATCGACGTTTACTTCCTTTACAGAAACTCACAGAACAAAGAAGACATAGATATTAACGGTTTACAGAAATGAGTTTACAGTAGGCTAACATGCAATGAATATACCAACGACTTAATACTGACGATTTTGTGGTCCAGTGAGAGCAATTAGTCAGTTATGTCTGTCTGTTGGATGATAACATTCATGAAACTATCCAGGCCAAGTTCGATGGTCAAAATCACAGGTTAAGGTTTAAGGCCATGAAGAAATTCACAGAAGAAAACATTTTTGCCTATGCATGCACGTTATGAAGTGAGACAAAGGCATAGTCTGCTTTAGCAGACCTGAATTGGAAACAGTAAATAAGTAATAAAGTGGCTGGTGTGATCTCGACCGAGTGTTTTTCTAGTTGCAACTATAACTGCCAATACTTTAACACAGGGCTAGCGACATAAGGTCAAACGTGCCTACTTTTTACATTTCTCGCAGCTGTACATGTTGTCGCCCTTGAGATCATCGGCCGAGAAGAACGCAGCGAGGCAATCCTGCAGCGTGATGACCGGTCCCCAGAACCAGCTGTTTAACAGATGCACAAGCACATCTTTTGAAGAGTCACTTCAAGGTAAATGGGAGTCAATCAGTTGCCTCTGTTATGCCTGTAAGAAGATCGATACCAAATCTTTGAATGGCAAAATGCCATGGATGGTTCTAACCAGGAGAATTAGTCACTGCACCAAATCCCTTCTTCACCCACAAATACAAACAAACACGTCAGAGAAGAAACGTTGCTTCACTGCGGCTCTGTGACAAAATCAACACACATGGTGACATTTGGTATCATATGATAATCATTCCTTCTAAATATAAGTCAGTTTACTACAAAGCCATGTGTATAAATAAGGTAAAGGCTTCCTACGCTCGTTACCGAGCGTTGGGCCCGGAGCTGATCCCGGTGTACAGGCAGTCAGCCCGCAGGTGACTATAAGTCATCCACACGGCGGTAGGCTGCCATTACTTTCCAGCCATGTGTGTAATGCAGCCTTAATACAACTCCATGCAGCACATTAGATATGTTACCATTACTCACTTCAATATAATGACACTGCTGGCTCGGCACCAAAAATGGCATCCAACCCGTACAAGAACCTTCTCTATTTAAATGGACAATCAGCTGAACCTGGCCATTGAAATGGTTGCATTCGTTTGTTGTTAATGTCACCAGGATCATGCTGATGGTATACGTCTGTATGTGATAAAATGTCTCAAGCTTTTCTCTGTCGTCCAACCTTGTTTTATATCTCTGCATAACACCTAATGCCACCTGCTTTCGTGGCCGAGTGGTTAACGCACTCGGCCGCCATGTGCAGTAGAGCGTGACGTGCTCAGTGGCCGGGGTTCGACTCGGCCCGGGCGCATCCGTCTACCAAAGAATTATTTCTAATGATTCCTATGCACATGATGAACAGGGAGATAATCCCGGGCAGGTAAGAGGGCTCGACGGTGTCATCTATAAACTGTGACCGTTGCTGATGCCTTGATTAGCAGCGTCATGATATCAGTCGCGCCGACGTGAGAGCCGAAGCAGATAGATGTGGCTAAGACCACTGGCTAGGCACTGAAGAAGTGTCAGTCAGGTGGCCAGGCACTGAAGAAGTGCCGGTCAGGGCTGGCACTGAATAAGTGCCAGTCAGGGCTTAGCCAGACAGTAGGCCATGCCTAGAGGGGGCGCGCTTAGAAATACCTGACAAGCTGCTCACGCCTACTTAACCCTTCCTCCACCCTACACAACTCGCGCATACACCGCACACACCTACCAATTTCCCTCCTCTCCCTGGGCTGGCGCATTGGACCGACATAAAGGTCTCAGTGCTGGGGTCCAGAGTAGGCTGGACCCCTGCCCGCAATAACGAACGAACGACGAACGAACACCTAATGCCACTATTTCTCTAATGCTGATGAGTGCGTGTTACCAGACAACAGTGTATTTAACGACGTAAATTCTACTTTTTATTTTATTTAATTTTTATTACTTGTGTGTCCTTTATTTATAAATTTAATAATAATAATGATGATGATGATGATAATAATAATACTAATAATAAATGGAAGCAGATGCAACAGTAAATTAAAAGCTGCCCTAATAACTGACTCATGTGCATCAAATAATACAACTAATAAATCTCAAACTATGAAATAACATTACAGAACAACAATTTTGAACATTCTCGTAACAATACAAAAATAACTAAATAAAAAGTTAAGAAAACACTAACAATGTAACTGATTTTAATAACCGGTTACAATTCGGCTGAGTGTGAACTATTGCACCACATAATAAATATAGACTTCTTTAGACAGAGGGTACAGACACTGAACCTGAAAACCCAGCTGAACATTGACGAGAGCCATGTTAGTTTCCATCCAGTTTCGGCACATGGATTCCGTTGTCCTGCGCTGGTCAACAGAGGACTTTCACATGAACTGGACGACGTTGCAAGCTGCTGCGAAGATGCACGAATATACTGCAGCTGTTCTTTGCCGGGAATTGGTAATGAAAGATCTTGGAATGTCTCCTTTGTACATGATACCTGTCAACATCACAACCATACTCATTAGTGTTTTACTCAGCCGGCTCGAGCTGGTAGTTCTTGGCTGCACGGGAACCAAAATCCGGGATGTGACAGTCGTTCTCTGGATAAGTAATGAATACTCAAAACCAACTGGGTGTATGTGTGCTTGAAGTATGAAGGATACCACATCAGGCCATGTAATGAAAACCACAGCAAGCCGGGTGCAAGGTAGGACGACCACGCTAGAATTTGCAGGATGTGATATGGGAGCGACTTAAAGAGCATTTACCACGGATAAGACAACAATAGCAGCCGTCTTCCCATCTAGGGATGTAATGGAGAGAGCCAAAATCCGCATCCATCAAATGCGGATTTCATGTGCAAAATACGTCGGATGCGTATTTGTCGTGCAATTAAAATTAATTAATAGCTACAGCGATTCAACTTAGTTTTAGTTACTTACAACAAACTAGCAGTGAATAATTAACATCATTGTGATTGTTTTGTAAAAAGTAAAGAAAACGCAACAACTGATCTCTCCATCAATCAACTTAATGTAGAGTTGGACCGAAACAAAAATTTTGAATCTGACATGATCGGATTTTAAATATCTGGCGGATTTCAGATTTCGGACAAAGTGTCAGATTCGGAATCCATCACATCCCTATTCAGACCATTGTGGAGACTACATGTGGCCCAATGTGTGACTGACTAACTACATGTTAAGCATAGTGTCTGTGTATCTTCTAGCTGCCGACAGTGATGGACTGACTGGGAACGTGGGAACCGCAGTCACAGATGAAATGGACACTGTATGGACATGCAGGCTGCCGGTGGTCTTGAGACAGAAACAGCAAGAACGTCTGCATTAGAGGGGTCCCACTCTTACTTTTAAAAAATTTATAGGACTCTCCAGGACCCTCAGAACGTTTTTTCAGGACTTTGTTGTAGCACAGCAATGTTCAAATATTACTCACTCTATATATAGAATGTGACAGTATAATCCATCACAGAATGGTCATCACAAGTTGAAAAGAAACTGTTCAGTTAGCAACTTAACACGGATATTTGGTACATTTATTTACACATGGTGGTCTATATATACACAAAATTAGCCCCGTACAAGACTGGCGGTCGACTCCTACTTACTGCCAACTTCAAAGTCATGTGACACAAAAACTAGGACAAAAATCAAAAATCCGGCCCCAATAAACTTTAGGTAATGTGCCCTAATTTAAGAATACGTCGTCATTTGCCAGCCCCTATTATAAATGGGGGAGGAGATAGCCATAAAAAATGGCCGAATTTCCGACTTTTAAGGGCTCGCGACCTTAACCTTGACCTTGGATTGGGTCATACTGCACACCGTCAAGCATCACTCGTCGACCTCTACCTACACACCAAATTTCGTTGAAATCGAAGAAACGTTTTGTGGACAGACGGACTTACGGACAGACGTATGGACGGGCGGACAGACATTTGAGACCAACTTTGTTAGGTCAACTCGGAGCAACGACCTAAAAAAATTGAAGGAGGCAGTGCAGCAGTTTTTCAGTTCCAGCAGCTTGCTGTCCAGCTGATTAACTGCCAGTCCATAACTAAATTCCAGGACTTGCTGACTTTCCAGAACCGTACGCTTTAATTTCCAGGACTTTTCAGGACCAAACTCATTTTACAAGACTTTCCAGGTCCTGGAAATTTTTTTTTAAACTTTGGAATGGTGTTTCAATTACCCAATCAACAGTTTCAAAGTACTGAAGGAAATAATTTTAACAAAGACAACATTTATTGTTAACATTTATTAGAAAATGGTTCTTGTACATCACTCATCTATGTTAGGCACAAAGAATATCACCAACCAGTATAATTATACAGCCCAGTCAAGTCTATTAATGCACTAAAATAGAGCAAATCTCACTTAAATGAAATTTAATCAGTAACTAACTATGTTTCAATTAATACGTACCCGTTCACACGTTAAACACTGGACAGAGCTTAGAAGTTTCCCATCAAATATGGCAGAAATGATGCTGACGAACTGGACAGGCGGCTTCTGCCGTGCTATTAATAGACATCATCAACAAAATATCAATGCATTGTGACCTGATGTTGCCAGCTGCCAGCTCATGCTCAGAAACCTGGTCAATGGTCAATGTCCATCTGAAAATGGGTAGCTGCTTGGACCATTCAGCCTGTGAGATATTGGTGTACAATAATTTTTTGCATGAAGAAGCCTTTCCTGACGCCAACGAGAGCAATCATTCTTTTCCGACTCCTTCCTCTCTCTTTATGTCAGGTTTCTGACTCCACTACCCATAATACACCACTTTCAACGAGTTTGTAACTGTGTTATATTACAATATGCTGACAAACTGTAAGTTACAGTACAAGACGATCGTAGATATCCGACTTTGCCCTCCCCCCTCAGTGAACAATTTGCTGCCATTGTATATGACGACAAAGTCAAACAGCGTGGCGTCCCCTGGCGAATACACTGTAAGTTTATGAATACTTGCCGCAGCATGGCACCCACATAGATACTGCCTTGCAAAGCACCCGCTCATTACGTGAAAACATAGCGTCATCCACGAAACCGAAAGTATCTAATGTATTGCACTGTTGTCAGTGTAGGACTAAGCCATGAACACAGGTAACATGTACAGAAAACATTTAGATGTTCCGGCATAAGGTTTTTGAAATATGAGAGTGGACAGAAAGACAAACAAACATGCTGACTGCAATACTTTGCACCCATAACAAAAACAAAGTAACAACAGCATTGTTGTATAAGCAACATGCTATTATCAAATATTAGCCCCATGCGGGACTGACGGTCGACTCTTCACAACTGAAGTTTCTGCCAAGTTCGAAGTCACCTGAGACAAAAACTAGGACAAATATAAAACATCCGGCCCAATCAAATTTAGATATTGTGCCCTAGTTTAAGAATCAGTGGTCAGTTGCCAGCTCCCACTGTAAATGGCATAGGAAATAGCTTTCAAAATGGAAGGATTTCCAACTTTCAAGGGCTCGTGACCTTGACCTTGGACTGGGTCATACTGCATACCATCATGCATCACTCATCGACCTCTACGTACATGCCACATTTCATTAAAATCGAAGAAACTTTTTGTGGATGAACAGATGCACATACGTACGGACATACGCTCGGACATATGAGACCCATTTTATAGTGGACCTAAAAAGCAGTGATGTCAATCTCGCCCGCAGGTACCAAAACAAGAGTTTTCTACACACAGATGATCAGTTAAAGTTTAACGGCACTTTCAACATAATTTAGCTAATATTGTGTCTTTATCACAGAAATGTATAATTTAGATGATATCAACATTTTGCAAGTTGACTGTTTATGGAGTTCATCAACATCAATGTAAAGAATAGTATCTATTGTCTACTGTTTTACATACAGAAGACATTGTAGTACAATATTTAAAATAGACAATATTTCAGGCAATGACTTACATGGCTTTTGTACAGTTTCGCTAGCTGTCCGCTGTGGCCGTGATAGCTTGACTGTACTTTCGGTCTGCGGTCTTTCACGAGATGATGACAAATTCCTATTCAGCGTTAAATGAGTATCGGCCAAAGCTGTTTGTTCAGTTGTTTGCGAAACATCCTGAATACATTTACTATCGGACGAAGTCGACAGCAGACTCGTTGTATCAGAGCAGGCACAGTCGGACGACGCTGGCAGAACATCGACTAGAGGTTCTTCTATCACTGCAGTACCAACCTCGCCGGCGCCGGCTTCAGGGTTTTGTATACACTGCGTGACGCTGCAATCCAATCCATCACATGTGCCTTCAGACACACTGTCACCGACAATGGCGACTGGCGACGACGAAGCTTCTGCATCATGGCACATTGATGAAGTACAGTTGGACTCGACAGCAGTGTCAGAAGAATCGTTTGAAGCCGGCTCGGCAACTGGTACTGTCAGTTGTTCTAGACATCCACACCCATTTGCTCAAGATAACTCTGTAAAATTCTACTAATTTTGGCATTACGTTACAGCACGACCTAAACCACGAGCGAGTTCCCCATACTCATGGTTAAATCACACTAATCTAGATGGCTGTATGGTGTAAAATGCCCACAGTGTGTTGCGTGGTGATTCAGCGGTAAGGCATTGGACTTGCGATTTACAGGTCACAGGTTCAATTCCCGGCCGGTGGCTTTCACGTAACATAGGTAAACTCAGCCTTGCATCCCTCCGGGGTCGAGTACCTCCTTCGGCTGGGGGTAAAGGTGGGATTCTCACCTCTGTCGGGTGGCAGGTAACACTGTGTGATCCCATATGGCATGCGGGTTTCCCGTAGTGGTGGAAAGCTAAGTTGATGCTAAACTGCTATGCACTGTTTACTTTTACTTTAATACAGTATTTGGCTCGAAGTGCTCGGCTATCCGTGCACAAGCTGTTTATTTCTTGGATTCGACGATGCCTAGTGTCATGTGCCTGCGACTGAGTGATTTCAGCGTTATGTGACGTGTTACAGATGTTGTACATGTGTCTGTGTGTTCGACACATGGATACGCTGTGCAAAAATGGCTGAACCAATCATGATGCCATTTGCAAGGCAGACTTGTGAGAGCTCAAGAAACCATTTAACAGGTGGAATACAGATAATCCATGGAAAGGGACACTTTTAATAGGGACATGTGCCAGCCCACCGTAAGGTACCTATGCATGAGCACATTGAGCATTATTTACCTGTTATTGCTGACAAATGTACCTGTCCACTGCACATGGCGAACAAATGCATTTGGACACTTGTTATTATTCACATGTAGTGTATCAGTTACTGTTTGTGTTTTTTTGTTTGCACAGTTATGGAATTCTCTGCGGAGAATAAGGCTAGAGGTGTCAAATTCTGCACGGCGGTTCACCGGTGTCCAAGGCAGGGAATCTCCCATTTTTGTGAACTTTTCTCCCCCAGAAGCCTAAAATCGGACAAATCGGCCAGCATGTGAAGGACAATGAATGTTTCAGTTGGTGACTCCACCGGTGCGCCAATCAAGTTTGTGCGGCATGTGGACGTAGGATCGGCACGTGTGGATATACGTCAGTCCCCGAAGATGCACTTGCTATCATTATCATTATTGGGGGTCTGGGCAGTAAAAAGGCTAAGAACCTCTGCTACAAATGTGCATGCACAATACCTGGTGTTGTGGACTCTTCCTGTGGCGGACTGTTGTCGCGTTCATCTGGTTGCGCGCCGATGTCGGCCGTGACGGAGTTAGACTCACTACTCAGACCCGAGTCGCATGTCTCATAATCCGTATCAGATGGCTCGCTGGTATCACAGTCCATGCTGATGCGGTGCCGAGTGGAACATTTCACGACGCAGTTCTCATTGCTGTTGTTAGCATCAATGCTGCCATCGGCTGAATCGTCTTCATTCATGGTGACCGGCTGTTTCAACTCCTCGTGCAAGTGATCCATAAAACAGCGCAGAAACTCCTGCGAGTCCTTCACGAAAAGCACCACAAGAGCCATACAGCGCCACGCTACTATGAGTGTGCACAGATTACTGACCAATCTCTAACACGGAAAAACTCCAGAAAAAAGTTCTGTCATGGGATACAAATGTGACACGGTTAGAAATGTTTATCATGCAATGAAGAGCTGCAGGATAGCCAGCACAGAACCATTAACAGAAAACCAGAAAATTGACTTCTGCATCCCAACGTTGACATGGATGCCTTTGTCACCTTGACGGCCTGCTCTGACCTTGACCTCCAAAATCGAATCATTTATACAACGATAAAATACCAGCAGCGGTGTCTATCACTATCTATTTTGGAAAGATCACCTGTTTACCGATCATTTTAGTCATCCAGGTACAACAATCGATCTCCAATACACCAGAAAAATAGCTGTTAAAGTGGTGTGTGTGTACATATACTGTCCCTTATTACTGGCCCACCTACACACAGTGTAGGGGGCCAGACTAGTACCGGTCGCTGACGTCTGTCGTCGTCATCTGTTGGGGTCTGTAACACTCCAAGGCAGGCATGTAGGCAGCTTCACCCGTGCAGGCCAGGCAATGACGTCATGCCGCCTGCAGTCTAATTATAGCTCTATAAAAACACTGCACGACGGGCCAGTAGTGTTACGTCCCGTTAGGGCAACACCTTGTTTCAATTTTAAAAGGCAAAAATGACAAAACAAAATAATCCCAGCAAAGGTCCTAGCTACAACACTCAGCAAACTCACATGTTGCAGGTAGCCGCGGAACATAGGATGGACGGCTCGAATGCTGTTGAATATTGACGTCGGAGTAACGTAGCTAGTCCTGCCGATAGACAACAACACAGACTGTGACGAGGTCCACAACATGAAATGCAACAACATTGGTCCGACTGCATTCTGGACACAGCAACATCCTCCCAGCTGTCAATCACATCATCGCCTCAATGTAAAACCCATGATGCACCAAATGTGCTGAGAAACAACATACCGTGGAACATTGTTCAGTCTGCCAAGCCACCTCCGCAGCGCATCAGCAAATATTCAAAAACAATAGACGTCAATGTGGCAGTTTATTTGTGTCTAGTATTGTCGTGGACACAAATAAATCATTTTCTAACTAACCAAGATCACTGTGCATCCTGCCATCTCCAAATGCAGCATTACAGCCGTTTAAAACAGCTGTTTTGATGTTCAAGTGTCTGCATGGACTGGCCCCGGTGTACCTGTCCGACTACTGCAAGTCAGCGACTGACAGCACTGGCCGTTCACACTTACAATCAGCCAACGCAGGTTTACTTTCAGTTCCACGAACACGGACGACCTATGGTGACAGTCATGTGGAACAGTTTACCTGTGGCTCTGAGATCAAGTGACTGCAGAGAACACATCTCAAGGCATTTCTCTTTAGCCATGTTGACAATTAGTTATATGTGTGTTGCTGACATGCTAGCATGCTGCTATTTCTGCCGATATAGCGCATTAGTGGCCCTTTTGCAATCTTGCACGTTTACAAATTTCCTTAATAATAATAATAATAATAATAATGACACGTTCTTCGACCAGTACCTATCAACATGGTCGTCATCATCCGGCCCACCACCAGTCCCTTTGCCAGGAAAACAGTCCTTCTGGGACAGACCTGGTGTTCTGGCTGACCGTGCACTCGTCGAATCTTCACTTGTTGAGCCGTCGCAGAGAGCAAGGTTCCTGGCTGCGCAGGCGCCGCACAGTGGTGACTGGCTCCTGGCACTGCCCATCGCTAATTGCGGCTTGCGCCTTGACGACGAAGCAGTGCGAGTAGC
>Ga0209780_1000200_pt1 | contig 29371 bp, 24 predicted proteins | sample WorMetexBAHAMAS2_FD_187384 | JGI IMG/M metagenome (GOLD analysis project Ga0209780, IMG submission 187384) | Marine gutless worms symbiont microbial communities from Max Planck institute for Marine Microbiology, Germany - Inanidrilus exumae... | ecosystem: Host-associated > Annelida > Digestive...
GGCCGATCCGGTGCCGACGCCCGCGTCCACCTCGTCGAACACCAGCGTCGGCACCGGATCGGCCGCCGCCAGCACCACCTTCAGCGCCAGGGTCAGCCGCGCCAGCTCGCCGCCTGAGGCGACACGGTTCAGCGGTCCCGGCGGTACGCCCGGATTGGCCGCCACCTCGAAGGTCACGCGATCGATGCCGTGCTCGGCCCAGTCGGCTTCGTCCAGCCGGTCGATGCGGGTGCCGAACCGGGCGCCGCCCAGCCGCAGCGGCGCCAGTTCGGTGGCAACCGCGGCGTCCAGCCGCCCGGCCGCCTCCTGCCGCGCGGCGCTCAACGCCTCCGCCGTCTTGCGATAGGCATGGCGGGCGGCCTCCGCCTCGGCCTCCAACCGGTGGACCGCATCGGCGCCGTTGTCGAGGGCGTCGAGGCACCCGGCCATCTCCTCGGCCAGGGCGGCCAGATCGTCCACGGTGCAGCCATGCTTGCGGGCCAGCGCCCGCAGCGCGAACAGCCGTTCCTCTGCCTGTTCCAAATGCCGGGGGTCGAGGTCGAGGTCCGCCGCCGCCCGCTCCAGCCAGCCGTGGGCGTCGGCCACCTCGTCCGCCGCGCGGTCGAGGGCGGCGATGGTCGGGTCCAGCCGCTCGCCGGCCTTTTCCGCGGCACGATGCAGACGCCGCAACGCGTCCTGGATCAGGTCCATGGCACCGCGTCCGCCGGCGCCACCGACCATCGCCTCGGCCGCGGCGGTCATCGCCTCGGTCAGCTTCTCGGCGTTCTGCAACATCGACCGGCGCTCGGCCAGTTGGGCCTCCTCGCCGGGGCGGGGCTCCATCGCCCGCAGTTCCTCCACGGCGTGACGAAGATAGTCCTCGTCGCGGCGGGCGTCGGCGAGCGCAGCCTCGGCCTCCCGTGCCGCGTGGGCGGTTTCCTGCCAACGGCGGCGGGCCGCAGCCGTGGCGTCGACGATCGGCTGCAGGCTACCGTAGGCGTCGAGCAATCGGCGATGGGAGGCCGGGTCTAGCAGACGCTGGTTCTCGAACTGGCCGTGGACCTCCACCAGCGCCTCGCCGAGACGCCGGGCGAGACCGACGCTGACCGGCTGGTCGTTGACGAACGCCCGTGATCGCCCGTCCGCCCCCAGGACCCGGCGGATCACCAGCGATTCGCCGTCGGCTTCGCCCCGCTCGATCCCGCCCTCGTCCAAGACGGTGAAGGCCGGATGATCGGGCGGCAGGTCGAACTCGGCGACCACCGTGGCCCGGTCGGCGCCGTGGCGAACCAGCCGGGCGTCGGCGCGCCCGCCGAGCGCCAGGCCGAGAGCATCGAGAAGGATGGATTTGCCGGCGCCGGTCTCGCCGGTCAGGGTCGACAGGCCGGGGGCGAATCGGAGATCGAGACGGTCGACCAGGACCACGTCGCGAATCGACAGCGTCGCCAGCATGCCGGCGCGCGCCCTACCAGAACCGATACCAGGGCTTCTCCACCGGCCGCACCTGCTTGTTTTCCACCAACTGATAGGAATCGATGTACCACTCGCTGCCCGGATAGTTGTGACCGAGGACCGCCGCCATCTTGCGGGCTTCCTCTTCCAGGCCGAGTGCGGCATAGGCTTCGGCCAGCCGATGCAGGGCTTCGGGCACGTGCGTGGTGGTCTGATAGGAATCGACCACGACGCGAAAGCGGTTGATGGCCGCCAGGTAGTGGCCCTGCCGGAGATAGTAGCGACCGATAGCCATCTCCTTGCCGGCCAGGTGGTCGTTGGTCAGGTCCAGCTTCAGGCGGGCATCCTTGGCGTAGGGACTGGTGGGATAGCGGGCGATCAGTTCCTCGAACGACTGGCGCGCCTGCCGGGTCATCTGCTGGTCGCGTTCCACGTCGGAGATGCGCTCGTAGTAGCTGATCCCCTTCAGATAGTGTGCATAGGCCACATCCGGATGCGCCGGGTGGAGCTGGATGAACCGATCGAGCGCGGCGATGGACTCCTCGTACTCGTCCGACTGGTAGTAGGCGTAGGCAGCCATGAGCTGCGCCTTGGTGGCCCAGGGCGAATAGGGATGCTGCCGCTCCACCTCGTCCAACTGGTCCGCGGCCGCACTGTACTCCGCCGCTTCCAGGGAGTCCACCGCGGAGTTGTAGAGCTGTTCGGCGGGCTGCTCGACATATTCGGGCTCTTCGGTGCTCGAGCAGCCGACCGCCAGCAGGACGACGGCCGCCGCTGCGCCCAAGCGCCAACGCGATAGCAAGCGCCCTGGGACGCTGCCAACGAAAGCCGAATGCCGTTCGGGGATCGGGGCCATGGGCCGCATGGTCCTCCGCTTTGGCGCACCCTCGTGGTTCGATCTCGTGGTGCTTCCGCCGAAACGTATGGGCACGATCCGTTTCGGCCGCACCACTAGGGCCGCACGTGCGAATCAATCGATATCGGATGCCGACTATATCATGCCCGCGGGACAGGCAGGCAAGGGGCGCCGAGGCGGCGGCGCACCGAGGCGGTGACTGGGTCCGCGGCGCTCAGCCGCCGGCGACCGCCCGTCCGCCTTCCGCCGCCCAGCGATGATGGGCGCTGTAGGCCACCAGGTCGGCGGCACGCAGCACGTCCCACGCCCAAGCGTCCTCGTCGGCGAACAGGGCGTGGAGCAGCGCGTTGTTGCCGGCGTGCCCGGAGCAGACACCCTGGAAACGCCCGACGATGGGACCGCCGGCCAGATACAGGTCACCCACCGCGTCGAGCAGCTTGTGGCGGACGAACTCGTCGTCGTACCGCAGGCCGTCCTCGTTGAGCACCTGGTCGCCGTTGACCACCACCGCGTTGTCGAGCGAGCCACCGCGCGCCAAGCCCGCGGCCCGCAGGGCTTCCACTTCGTTGAGGAAACCGAAGGTCCGCGCCCGCGACAGCTCCTTCTTGAAGGTGCCGTTCACCAGCGAAACGTCCATCGCCTGGCGGGCGATGACGGAGCTGTCGAAATCGATCTCAAGGTCCAGCGAGAACCCGTCGGCGGGCTCCAGTGACGCCGACCACCGGTCACCGCGGACCGATACCGGCTTGAGCACCCGGATCGCCCGCCGCGGCCGCGCCTGCTCGGCGATTCCGGCGCATTCCACCAGGAACACGAAGGGCGCGGCGCTGCCGTCCATGATCGGCACTTCAGGCCCGTCGAGGCGGACCACCAGGTTGTCGATGCCAACCCCGGCCAGCGCAGCAAGCAGATGTTCCACGGTGCCGACGGACACGCCGTCTTCGCCGATCATCGTGCACATCCGCGTATCCACGACGCGGTCCCACTGCGCCGGTACCTCGGCGTCGGCGAGATCGGTGCGAACGAATCGAATGCCCGTATCGGGCTCCGCCGGGGCCAGCGTCATCGCCACCCGGGCACCGGAATGCAGCCCGATACCCGTACAGTTGATCGGCCTCTTGATGGTCCGTTGGCAGATCACAGACCCACCGTCGATTCCGATCACCGGCTCAAACCCTCGTTTCGTACTCGCCATACGTCTCGGCCTTTTCGTTGCGCCCCCCTCGGAGGCGGTGTCTGCTCCTCACGTCGGCGAGCCAGGGCCTTTGGGCCGGTGCCCCCAACAGACCCGGAGAACCGAGCCGTCGTCAGGCTCCCATAAGCAACGACGATCGGCTCGCGCCCATCCCTAGGTCTCCGCCCCCCTGATCAAAGAGAACGGACTCTCCGGGTATCCTCATCACCCCAAAATCGACAGGACCAATCTTGGGGCGATCCCACAGCTAGGCGCTCAGTCCTAGACTACGGAATTGAGGATACGTAGCAGTATCGCCGCAACCGCTCAAATCAAGCTTTGTTACGGACTGTTACGCCGAATCAGTGGCTTACGATCAGTTGGCCTGCCTCCGCAAAAACGCCGGAATGTCCAGAAGATCCTCATCGGCTGCCGGCGTATTCAACCTTTCGTTCGATTCCAGCCCTCCCATGCGCCGCTGACCGTCCATGGACAGGCGCGGTTCCGCAGTGCGGACGGGTTCGGCCGGCCGTGCCGGGCGCATGGCCCGCCCGGCGCCGGTGACGCGGGCGAACAGGCTCGGGCTCTTGGCCTTCGGTTCGGCTCCCGATTCGGGCCCCGATTCGCGAATCGATTCGGCGGCACGCGGCGGATTGGCGAGATCCGCAGCCCGGAACGGATCGGTCGGGGTGGCCTGCGGCTCGGTCGATCCCTGCGCCGGTGCCGGCGGGATGAACACGTCCCGCGCGCCGACCGACGGAGTCGCCGGGGCCGGCATCGGTACCGGCATCGGGGCCAGCGTGGGAGCCGTCGTCTCCTCGCCCGCCGGGGCCTCGGCCTCGACGGTGGGTTCCGCGTCGGCGGCGGCGGTCTGTGTGGTGTCCTGTTCCGGCGACGCCGCGTCGGCGGCCGGCTCGTTGGACGCCGCAGTCTCGAAGATGGTCGGCTCCAAAGCCGCCGGAGGCGATTTGCGCGCCGGTGCCGGCTCGCGGTGGGCGTTCAGGTTGAACACCGTCGCCGGCGGCTGATGGGCTACCGCCACGGCGTCCATGCCGGTGGCGACCACCGAGACTCGCATCTTGCCTTCCATCGTATCGTCGAAGGTGGAGCCGAAGATGATGTAGGCCTCGCCGTCCACCTCGCCGCGGATGCGGTTGGCGGCTTCGTCCACCTCGAACAGGGTCATGTCGGGGCCGCCGGTGATGTTGATCAGCACACCGCGGGCGCCCTTCATGGTGGCGTCGTCCAGCAGCGGGTTGGAGATCGCCGCCTCGGCCGCATCCAGCGCCCGACGTTCGCCGCCGGCCTCGCCGGTGCCCATCATCGCCTTGCCCATCTCGCTCATCACCGAGCGGATGTCGGCGAAGTCGAGGTTGATCAGGCCCGGCATCACCATCAGGTCGGTCACCCCGCGGACGCCGCTGTACAGCACGTCGTCGGCCATCTTGAAGGCGTCGGCGAAGGTGGTCTTCTCGTTGGCGATACGGAACAGGTTCTGGTTGGGGATGATGATCAGGGTATCGACAAACTGTTCCAGTTCCTCGATCCCCGCCTCGGCGATCCGCATCCGATGGCCGCCTTCGAACTGGAACGGCTTGGTCACCACGCCGACGGTCAGGATGCCCTGTTCGCGTGCCGCGCGGGCGATCACCGGCGCCGCGCCGGTACCGGTGCCGCCGCCCATACCGGCGGCGATGAACACCATGTTCGACCCGCGGAGCTGGTCGAGGATGTCCTCCAGCGCCTCCTCGGCGGCGATGCGGCCGAGGTCGGGCCGCGAACCGGCGCCGAGTCCCTGGGTCACCGACACGCCGAGCTGAATGCGCCGGTCGGCGCGGGACTGCGCCAGCGCCTGCGCGTCGGTGTTGGCGACGACGAAATCGACGCCTTCCAGGTGCGACTGGATCATGTTGTTGACCGCGTTGCCGCCGGCGCCGCCGGTGCCGATCACCGTGATTCTCGGCTTCAACTCAGGCGTCGGATTGTTGATTGGGACACTGAGATTGATGGTCATGGGAGCCTCCGTTTGATCGATCATTTGAGTGTGAGTGTTGGGGTCATGGGTTTCGCGTTCAGAAGTTCTCTCGGATCCATTGGCCCAGCCGGGCGAGCCGGCCGGCCGGTTCTTCCTCAGGCAGGAACGCCGCGCTGACGCCACCGCCGGCGCCGTGCTCGACGAAGCGGACGAGGCCGGCGCAGGTGGCGAAGACGGGACCGCAGGCGGCTTCGGCCATACCGTCGATGGGTCGCGGCGTGCCCGGCCGCACCTGTTTGGCGAGCACCATGGCCGCCATGTCGGCGACACCGGGAAGCTGGCTGGCACCGCCGGTGAGCACCACCTGGCGGCCGGCGGCACGGCTGACGCCGGCATCGTCCAGGCGGGCGCGCACCATCTCGAAGATCTCTTCGATCCTGGGCCGGATAATCCCCACCAGCATCGAGCGCGGCACGCAGCCGTGCTCCGCCGCGCCGTCCTCGAACAGGGGCGGCACCTCGATCATCTGGCGGTCGTCCGATGGCGAGGGCAGGCAGCTACCGAACAGGGTCTTGATGCGTTCCGCCTGGGCCAGCGGCGTCGACAGGCCATGGGCGATGTCGCGCGTCACGTGGCCGCCGCCCACCGGGATCACGTCGGCGTGGATCATCTCGCCGTCGAAGAACACGGCGAAGGACGTGGTGCCGCCGCCCATGTCGATGTGAACGACGCCGAGCGCCCGTTCGTCGTCGTTGAGGCAGCCGAGCGCCGATGCGTAGGGCGCGAAGACCTGGCCCGCCGGATCCAGGTGACAGCGGCTGAGGCAGGTGTCCATGGTGCGCACGGCACCGGTCGCACCGCTGATCAGGTGCAGGTTGACGCCCAGCCGCTCGCCGAACAGGCCGCGGGGATCGTGCACGCCGTCATGGCCGTCCACCGAGTAGCCCACCGGGATGGCGTGGACCAGCTCATGGCCGTCGGGGACCTCCCGCGACAGCTCGGCGGCGTCCAGGACGCGGCGCAGGTCGGCGTCGCCGATCTCGTGGCCGGCGATGGCCACGTCATAGGCCACCAGACGCGAGTTCGGCTGTCCGGCCGACAGGTTGACCACCGCGTGGCGCACGTTCTCGCCGGCCATCCGCTCGGCGGCCTCGACGGTGGCGCGGACGGCGGCCTCCGCCGCGTCCATGTCGACGATGGCACCCGACCGCACCCCACGGGAGACCTTGTGGCCGATGCCCTCCACCCGCGCGGCGCCGTTGCCGAGCCGCACGATGAAGCAGCAGACCTTCGTCGATCCCACGTCGACCGCCGCCACCAGGCCGGTGCGCAACTTTGCCGGCGGACGGGTCCTGAGCCACGGACCGGGCATTAGCGGGTCACTCCTGACATTCCTCTCGTCTTCTCCTCTAGGTCGACCGACCGGGCCGCGGCGGCGGGGCCGGCAACGGCCGCGCCCGGCGAACGATCAGCCGGTCGGGTTGGCGCAGATCCAGGGCGCGGATATCGCGACGCAGAACGTCGTGGCGGCGCTGATAGTCGGCCAGCCGCGCCCAGGCGCGGGCCATGTCGTCCTCGGGAAGCTGCACGTCGATGCCGTCGGTCAGCCGCACGTTCCACCGGCGGCCGCCGATGCGGACCGCCGCCTCCACCAGCGACATCAGCATCGGCTGGCTGTTGAGCATGGCGAGCAGGGCCGAGGCGTGCCGCGCCGCGTCCTCGCCCACCACCACCGGCAGGTCCCGGTAGTGGCCGAGGTTGTCGCGCAGGATCACCGCGCCGTCGTGGCCGATCAGGGCGAAGCGGCCCTGGTGCTGCCACACCGCCAGCGGCTGGCGCTCGACGATCCGCAGCACCAACGTGTCCGGCAGCACCCGCTCGATCCGCGCCTCGCGGACCCACGGCAGCGCCACCACCCGCTGGCGGGCGTCCTCCAGATCGACACCCAGGATCGGCATGCCGCGGCGCACGCCCATGGCGGCGAACAGGTCGCGGCGGCCGGTGCGGTCGCGCCCCACCACGTAGATTTCACGGACCTCGAACCCCGCCTCGACGGTGGCGCGAACCACCGCATCACCGGCGTCTGCGGCCCACTGCTGCGGTATACCTTCGCGCCACGACCACACGCCGGCACCGGCAAGCACTGCCAGGGCCACCACCAACCACCCGATGATCGCCGTCCGACACCGCCACAGCGGCACCACCCGGGGGCGGGGCTGGCCGCGGTCGCCGGCGGCCGATCCGGCAAGCTTGCGCTTCAGCCACATGCCGCGTGCTCCACCATCCAACGCACCAGATCGACAAAGGGAATGCCCATATGGGCGGCCTGCTCCGGCACCAGCGACGTGGGCGTCATGCCGGGCTGGGTATTGATTTCGAGGAGGTACAGCTCCTCCCCGTCGAAGCGGAAATCGGCGCGGCTGACGCCGCGGCATTCGAGGACCGCGTGGGCACGCTCGGCGAAGCGCAGCGCCCGCTCGAACACCGGCGGCTCCACCTGCGCCGGGACCACGTGGATGGACCCGCCGTCTTCGTACTTGGCGTCGTAGTCGTAGAAGCCGCGGTGGGTGGTGATCTCGGTCACCGTCAGCGCCCGGTCGCCCATTACAGAGACGGTTAGCTCGCGGCCGGGCACGAACTTCTCCACCATCACCTCGTCGCCGAAGGGCCAGTTGCCGTCGCCCAGTGGCGCCAGGTTGTCGCCCTCGCGAACGATACGGACGCCGACGCTGGACCCCTCGTTGGGGGGCTTGACCACGTAGGGCCGCGGCAGCACGTCGCCGGCGAGGACCGCTTCGCGCTTGGCGATCCGATGCTCGACAACCGGGATGCCGGCTGCCGCGAACAGGTCCTTGGCCAGCGGCTTGTGCATGGCCAGCGCCGACGCCAGGCGGCCCGAATGGGTGTAGGGAATGCCCATCAGGTCGAGCACCCCCTGCACGCAGCCGTCCTCGCCGTAGCGTCCGTGCAGGGCGTTGAACACCACGTCAGGTGCCGGCTTCAGCCCATTGACTAGGGTCGCCGGGTCGCGGTCCACGTCCAGGGTCTTGACCTCGTAGCCGGCTTCGATCAGCGCCGTCGCAACCGCGTCGCCGGACACCAGGGACACCTCGCGCTCCGCCGAGGGGCCGCCAAGCAAGACTGTCACCGTCCTACTCATCGGTCCGCCTCCGCCACGTGGATGCCGCCCAAGGGAACGCCGATGCGGCGGATCTCCCACTCCAGCTTGACGCCGGTGGCTTCGAAGACCCGCCGCCGCACCTCCTCGCCCAGGGCCTCCAGGTCGGCGGCCGTGGCGTCGCCGGTGTTGACCAGGAAGTTGCAGTGCTGCTCGGAGACCATGGCGCCGCCGCGCTTCAGGCCGCGGCAGCCGGCCTTGTCGATAAGCTTCCACGCCGAGCCATCGGGCGGATTGGCGAAGGTGGAGCCGCCGGTTCGGGTGCGCACCGGCTGGGTGCGTTCGCGGGCGATCTGAACCTCGGCCATGCGGCGGGCGATTTCGATGCGGTCGCCGGGCTCCGCCCGCAGGCGGGCGGCGACGAACAGCCAGTCCGCCGGCACCGACGACTGCCGATAGCCGAACCCCATGTCGGCGGCGGTCAAGTCGTGCCGCCCCCCAGCTTCGTCGATGGCCTGTGCGGTGATCAGTACGTCCTTGATCTCGCGGCCATAGGCGCCCGCATTCATCCTTAGCGCGCCACCAACGGTGCCCGGAATGCCGCACAGGAACTCCAGCCCGCCCAGCCCGGCATCGCGGGCTACCATGGCCACGTTCACGTCGAGCGCGGCGGCGCCGGCCTCGATGGCCTCGCCGTCCACGTGGATGGCGGCGAAGGCGCGCCCGAGCCGCACCACCACGCCGGGAACGCCACCGTCGCGCACCAGCACGTTGGACCCCACGCCGAGCACCGTCACCGGCACGTCGACCGGCCGGGCGGCGAGGAATTCGGCCAGATCGTCGGCATCCACCGGCCGGAACAACACCTCCGCGGTGCCGCCGGTCCGGAACCAGGTGACCCGGCCCAGCGGCGCATCCTCGGCGTAGCGCCCGCGCACCGGGGGCAGCCGGTCGATCAGTCGGGAGGAGACAGCTTCGGCCGCCATCATGCGTCCTTCTCCTCCCCACCGAAACGCAGGCGCCGAAGCTGCTCCGGCAGCGCCGCCGCCCACTGGGTGACGGTGCCGGCGCCGAGGCACACCACCAGGTCGCCCGGCCGTGCCAGCTCGTTGACCACCGACGCCAGGTCCGCCGGGTCGCCCAGCGGCACCACCCGCCGATGGCCGCGCGCCCGCATGCCTTCCACCAGCGCGTCGCGATCGACACCGGGGATCGGCGACTCGCCTGCCGGATAGACGTCGGCGACGATCACCGCGTTGGCGTCGTTGACGCAGGTGCAGAAGTCCTCGAACAGGTTGCTGAGCCGCGTGTAGCGGTGCGGCTGGACCACCGCGATCACATGGCCGCGGGCGATGGAGCGGGCGGCGCCCAGCACCGCGGCGATTTCCACCGGGTGGTGGCCGTAGTCGTCGATCACCGTGATGCCGTCCACCTCGCCGGTGCGGGTGAAGCGCCGCTTCACCCCCTCGAAGGAAGCAAGACCACGACGGATAACGGCGTCGTCGATGTCCATGGAGGCGGCCACGGTGATGGCCGCCAGGGCGTTCTGCACATTGTGGTTGCCGAACATCGGCAGGCGCAGATTATCGAGCGTCCGCGCGGTGCCGGCGTTGCGGTCGGCGAGCACCACATCGAAGCGGATGCCCTCCGGAGAGACAGAAAGGTCTACCGCTCTCACGTCCGCCTGCGGACTGAGGCCGTAGGTGACGACCCGGCGTTCGGGCACGCGCGGGATCAGCGCCTGAACCTCCGGGTGATCCAGGCACACGGCGGCGAAGCCGTAGAACGGTACGTTAGACACGAAGGCGGCGAAGGCTTCGCACAGCGCGTCGAAGTCGCCGTAGTGGTCCAGGTGCTCCGGATCGATGTTGGTGACCACGGTGATGGTGGCCGGCAGCTTGAGGAAGGTGCCGTCGGATTCGTCGGCCTCGGCCACCAGCCAGTCGCCGCTGCCCAGCCGGGCGTTGGAGCCCCAGGCGTTGATGATGCCGCCGTTGATCACCGTGGGGTCGAGACCGGCGGCATCAAGCAGCGCGGCCACCAGCGACGTGGTGGTGGTCTTGCCGTGGGTGCCGCCGACGGCGATGGACCACTTGAGCCGCATCAGCTCGGCGAGCATCTCCGCCCGCCGCACCACCGGCAGCAACCGTTTCCGCGCCGCCGCCACCTCCGGGTTGTCCGCCTTCACCGCCGAGGAGACCACGATCACCTGCGCGTCGCCCAGGTTGTCCGCCTCATGGCCCACGGCCACCGGGATCCCCAGCTCGCGCAGCCGCCGGGTGTTGGCGTTTTCGCCCAGGTCGCTGCCCTGAACCGCGTAGCCGAGGGTGTGCAGCACCTCGGCGATGCCGCTCATGCCGATGCCGCCGATGCCGACGAAGTGGATGGTGCCGATGCCGAGAGGAAGCGCCTTCATGCCGCGTGCCTCCGTGCCGCGTCCCCGATCGCGCCGGTGCCAGAACGGCCGCTGCCGCCGTTGGCACCGATGAGCTCGTCCACCAGATCGGCCAGCCGATCGGCGGCATCGGGGCGGCCCACAGCTCGCGCCGCCGCTGCAGCAGTGGACAGCGCTGCCGGCGCTGCCAGCCACGACTTCAGGTGCTCGGCCAGCGATTCGGCGGTGAACCCGGATTGGAACAGCATCCACCCGCCGTCCGCCTCCACCACCTGGGCGGCGTTGGCCGCCTGATGATCGTCAGCGGCGAAGGGATACGGAACGAACAGGGCCGGCCGGCCGAGCGCCGTGAGTTCGGCGACGGTGGAGGCGCCGGCGCGGGCGATGACCACGTGGCTGTGGGCCAGGCGGTCGGCCACGTCATCGAAGAACGGCGCTAGGTCCACAGTGGCGTCCAGCGCCGCATAGGCGTCTTTCACACGGTCCAGGTCTTCGGGTCGGCACTGCTGCGCAATGCTGAAGCGCCGCCGCTGGTCGGCCTCCAGCAGGCCAACAGCCGCCGGGATCACGTCGCTGAACACCCGCGCGCCCTGGCTGCCGCCGAGCACCAGCAGACGGAGCGGTTCGCTGGCCTTGAGGTCCGGATAGGGCCGCTCCCGCGCCGCCAGGATCGCCGGCCGTACCGGCATGCCGACGGTGGTCCGCCGCGCCTCGGCGCCGGCTGGCAGCCCGGCAACGCGATCGAAGGCGGGGGCGATCCGGCGCACGCGCCCGGCCAATAGCCGATTGGCGCGGCCGCTCACCGCGTTCTGTTCGTGGATCATCGTCGGCAGGCCGAGCATGGTGGCGGCGAACATGGTGGGTAGCGACGCGTAGCCGCCGAAGCCGACGACGGCGACGGGCCGCAGTCGGCGCAGCAGCCGCCGCGCTTCGACGGTGCCGAGCGCCAGTTCCGCACCGCTGCGCAGCCGACCGGCGAAGCCGGTGCCGGCGATGGCCCCGGCGTGGATGCGATGGGTCTCCATCGCCCCCAGCGCACCGCCATAGGTGCCGCCGCGGCGGTCGGTGATCAGCGCCAAACGCGCCCCGCGATCGAGCAGCGCCGCCGCCAGCGCCTCGGCCGGAAACACGTGACCGCCGGTGCCGCCGGCAGCGAGGACGATGGGACCGTGCGTGCTCATCGCTCGCCCCCCGGTCCCCGCCGGTCGCGGGTCAACGCCAGCAGCATGCCCATGCCCCAGGCCAGCGCCAGTGTCGCCGAGCCGCCATAGGAGATGAACGGCAAGGTCATACCCTTCGGCGGCATCAGCTGGGTGGTGGACGCCATGTTGATCAGCGCCTGGAAGCCGAACAGCGCCGCCAGCCCGCCCACGGTCAGCACCACGAACATGTCGTCGGCCCGGAGCACGCGGGAGAAGCCGCGCAGCACCACGAAGGCGAACAGGCCCACCAGCAGCAGGCAGGCGATCAGCCCGAACTCCTCGCCGGCCACCGCGAGGATGAAGTCGGCGTGGGCATCGGGCAGCACCTCCTTGACCCGGCCCTCGCCCGGACCGCGGCCGAACAGCCCGCCGTTGCGAAACGCCTCCAGTGCCCGCGCCACCTGAAACCCCTCGCCGCTGGCCGGATCGAGGAAGTGATCGACGCGCGCCCGCACGTGATCGAAGGTGAAGTAGGCACCGACGCTGCCGGCGAGGATGGCGAAGCCGAGCAGGATGACGAGGATCATCGGCAGGCCGGCGAGGAAACACTGCACGCCCCAGGTGCCGGCCACCAGCAGGGTCATGCCCACGTCGGGCTGCAACAGCAGCACCGCGCAGACCACCGCCAGCAGGCCGGCAGCTACCGCCCCGCCCGGCACCCGGCCGTCGATGCGCCCCGCCGCGAACAGCCACGCGCACACCACCACGAACGCCGGCTTCAGGATTTCCGACGGTTGCAGCGAGAAGCCGGCGACGTGAAGCCAGCGGGTGGCGCCCTTGATCTCGTCGCCCACCACCAGCGTGGAGGCTGTCAGAACCAGCGCGCCGCCGAACACCAGGATCGCCACCCGCCGTACGCCGCGCGGCGACAGCAACGAGGTGGCCAGGATCAGCGCCACCGCCAGCGGCTGGTAGACGAACTGCCGGCGGGCGAAGTGGAAGGCATCCAGGTCGAGGCGCTCGGCCACCGCCGGCGACGCGGCCATGGTCAGCACCGCGCCCATGGCCACCAGCAGCAGCAGCGCCGCCAGCGCCCAGCGATCGACGGTCCACCACCAGCGGCCGAGAACGCTGGTATCGGTGCGGGTGAAGGCGCTCATCGGGGCAGGCCCTCCACCAGCGCCCGGAACGCCTCGCCTCGGGCCTCGAAATTGGCGAACTGGTCGAAGGAGGCGCAGGCCGGCGACAGCAGCACCACGGCATTGCCGCCGTCGGCTTCGGCCATCCGCCGGGCGGCGTCGAAGGCGCGATCCAGCGTGCCGCAGCGGGTCAGCGGTACATGGCCGTCGAGGGCGGCGGCGAACGGGTCTTCGGCCTCGCCGATGAGGAAGGCGTGGCGCACGCGCGAGAGGTACGGCAGCAGCGGATCCAGCTCGGCGTCCTTGGGCCGGCCGCCGGCGATCCAGTAGACCGCGTCGTAGCATTGCAGGGCCTTGGCCGCGGCCTCCGGGTTGGTGGCCTTGCTATCGTTGACATAAATAACGCCGCGCACCTCGGCGATGTGCTCCTGGCGGTGGGCGAGGCCGGGGAAGGTGGCGAGCGAAGCGCACACGTCGGTGGTCGCGATGCCGACGGCGCGGGCAGCGGCATAGGCAGCGGCGGCGTTCTGGGCGTTGTGCTCGCCCGGCAGGGCGACGGCCCGGCCGAGGTCGAACACCCGACGGCCGGTCGGTTCGGCCGTGGCGTCGATCAGGGCGCCGTCCAGGACATAAACGCCGCCGGCCACGGCGGTATGGCCGGAGATGGGCACCACCGTCGCCGCGCCGCTGCCGGCCAATGCTTCGGCGATGACACGGCAGGAGTCGTCATCCATGCCGACGATGGCGGTGTCATCACCGTCCTGGCCGTCAAAGATCCCGCGCTTGGCGGCCACGTAGCCGTCGAAACCGCCATGCCGATCCAGGTGATCGATACCGATATTCAGCAGCACGGCGATGTCGAAGGTAAGCGTCGGCACCAGTTCGAGCTGGTACGAGGACATCTCCAGCACGTAGACGCCGTCGGCGCCCAGCGGCGCCAGTTCCAGTGCCGGCGGGCCGAGGTTGCCGCCCACCTGCACCGGCAGGCCGGCGGCGTTCAGCACGTGGCCGATCAGCGCCGTGGTGGTGGATTTGCCGTTGGTGCCGGTGATGCCCACGTAGCGGGCCGCCACCTGGGTGCGGCCGAGCAGGTCCATGTCGGCGACGATCTCGCAGCCGGCGGCGCGGGCACGGCCCACCGCCGGATGGGAGTGGGGATGGCCGTGCGGGATACCGGGGCTCAACACCATGGTGCGCACGCCGTCGAGGCCGCTTGCCAGCGGATCGGCCAGCGGAATGCCGGCGGCGGCGGACCGCGCCCGCGTCTCGGCGTTGTCGTCCCAGGCGCGCACGTCGCAACCGCCGGCCAGCAGTGCCCGCGCCGCGGCGGTGCCGGACCGGCCGAGACCCAGGACTGCGACGGGGGTGCCGGCGAAGGCGGACATGTCGATCATCGCCTCCCTCACCGCAGCTTCAGCGTCGACAGCCCGGCCAGGGCCAGGATCGAGGCGATGATCCAGAAACGGATGACGATGGTGGGCTCCGCCCAGCCCTTCTTTTCGAAGTGATGGTGCAGCGGCGCCATGCGGAACACCCGGCGGCCGGTCATCTTGAACGACACCACCTGGACGATCACCGACACCGTCTCCAGCACGAACAGGCCGCCGACGATGGCCAGCACCAGCTCGTGCTTGGTGATCACCGCGATGGTGCCGAGTGCGCCGCCCAAGGACAGCGACCCGGTGTCGCCCATGAACACCCGCGCCGGCGGCGCGTTGAACCACAGGAAGCCGAGGCCGCTGCCCACCAGCGCCCCGCAGAACACCGCCAGTTCGCCGCTGCCCGGCACGTAGTGCAGTTGCAGGTAATTGGCGAACACGGTGTTGCCCACCAGGTAGGCGATCAGCGCGAACACCCCGGCGGCGATCATCGCCGGCACGATGGCCAGCCCGTCCAGCCCGTCGGTGAGGTTGACCGCGTTGGAGGCTCCCACCATCACCAGCACGCTGACCGCCAGGGAGAACCATCCCAGGTCCAGCAGCAGCGACTTGAGGAACGGCACCGCCAGCATGTTCTGCAGCGCCGGCGGCGAAAGCTGGGTGATCCAGATGGCGCCGGCCAGGGCGATGATGATCTGCAACGCCAGTTTCAGCCGCCCCGGCATGCCGCTGTAGTGCCGGCTCGACACCTTGCGGTAGTCGTCGAGGAAGCCGATGGCGCCGAAGCCCAGCGTCACCGCCAGCCCCACCCACACGAAGCCGTTGCCCAGGTCCGCCCACAACAGGGTCGAGAACGTCATCGCCAGGATGATCAGGAAGCCGCCCATGGTGGGCGTGCCGCGCTTGGTCAGCAGATGCGTTTCCGGGCCGTCGTCGCGGATCGGCTGGCCCTCGTTCTGCAGCCGCCGCAGGGTGCGGATGAACATGGGGCCGAGAACGAAGCTGATCACCAGCGCGGTGATGATGGCACCGCCGGTGCGGAACGTCAGATAGCGGAAGACGTTGAACGCGCCGATCTCGTCGGCCAGCGGAAACAGGAGGTGGAACAGCATGACGCGCCGCCTCCCTATTCGCCGTTGACCGCGCGGGCGGGCGCGTCGTCGTTGGCCGCCAGGGCGCGCAGGGCATCCACCACCAAACCCATGCGGCTGCCGGCCGAGCCCTTCACGGTGACCACGTCGCCGCGCCGCACCGCCGCCGCCACCAGCGGGGCGAGCGTCGTCGAGTCGGCGGCGTGGCCGCCGCGCATGGCCGAGGGCAGCGCCTCGAACAGGTGCTCCATCAGCGGGCCGGCGGTGAAGGTGAGGTCGATGCGGTGGTCGGTCAGCGGCTTGGCCAGGGCGGTGTGCAGCGCCGGCCCGTCGTCCCCCAGTTCCAGCATGTCGCCGAGGACGGCGATGCGCCGCCCGCCGATTGCCGGCTCGATGCCGCCCAATACGCCGATGGACGCCGCCACCGAGGCCGGATTGGCGTTGTAGCTGTCGTCGATAAGCTCGAAGGCGCCACCCGGCAGCGGAACGGTGATCCGGCCGCCGCGACCGGAGGGAACGCGGAAGTCGGCCAGCGCCGCGGCGGCGGCCTCCACGTCGGCGCCGACACCGGCGACCGCGGCCAGCACCGCCAGGCTGTTGATCGCCCAGTGGCGGCCCGCCACCTGAAGGCCGTAGGCCAGCGGCCGGCCGCGCACCAGGGCATGGACGCGGGCGCCTTCGGCATCCAGATCGGCATCCACCAGCCGGACCTCCGCGTCGGCATGGGCGCCGAATCCGATGATGCGCTCGATCCCGGCGGACCGGGCGGCGGCGGCCAGACGGTCGAAATAGGCGTTGTCGCGGTTGAGCACGGCGGCACCGCCCGGCTCGACGCCGGCGAAGATCTCCGCCTTGGCGTCGGCGATGCCGTCCACCGAGTCGAAGTGCTCCACGTGTACCGCCTCGATAGTGGTGATCACCGCCACATGCGGCCGCACCATCCGCGACAAGGGTTCGATCTCGCCGGCATGGTTCATGCCCATTTCGAAGATGCCGAACGCCGCGCTTTCCGGCATCCGCGCCAAGCTCAGCGGCACGCCCCAGTGGTTGTTGAAGCTGCCGGCGCTGGCCACGACGGACCCCTGCCCGCCCAGCGCCACCCGCAACGCCTCCTTGGTGCCGGTCTTGCCGACGCTGCCGGTGACGCCGACGATCCGCGCCCCGCAGCGTGCCCGCGCCGCCCGTCCCAGGTCCTCCAAGGCGTGGAGGGTATCGTCCACCAACAGCAGCGGCGCGTCGGCCGGCAGGCCCTCCGGGATCACGGCGACCATCGCCGCCGCCGCGCCCTTGCCGAGGGCATCGGCGACGAAGGCGTGGCCGTCGAACCGCGGCCCTACCAGGGCGACGAACAGATCGCCGGGAGCGACCGTGCGGCTGTCGATGGCGACGCCGGTGGCCGACCACCCCTCGACGGTACGGCCGCCGGTGGCCCGCGCCGCCTCCGAGGCGAACCATAGGGGCGCCGATGCGATCATCGCCCGCCCCCTTCCACGGCGGCGCGCACCGCCGTCGCATCGTCGAACGGCAGCACCCGGTCGCCGACGATCTGCCCGGTCTCGTGGCCCTTGCCGGCCACCACCAGCAGATCGCCGCTATCGAGGCCGGCGACGGCCGCCTCGATGGCTTGGGCGCGGTCGCCGATCTCCACCGCTTCGGGACATCCGGCGAGCACCTGGCGGCGAATAGCGGCGGCATCTTCGGTGCGCGGGTTGTCGTCGGTGACGATCACGTGGTCGGCCAGCCGCGCGGCGACGCGGCCCATGGGCGCGCGCTTGCCGGAATCGCGGTCGCCGCCACAGCCGAACACCACCTCCAGCCGCCCGGTGGCGTGCGGTCGCAGCGCCGCCAGCACGGATTCCAGCGCATCCGGAGTGTGGGCGTAATCCACGTAGACAGAGGCGCCGTTGGCCAGCCGCGCCACCCGCTGCAAGCGTCCGGGCATGCCCTCCAGCCGCGACAAGGCGTCCACCGCCACATCCACCTCGACGCCGGTGGCCAGCGCCAGGCCCAGGGCCACCAGGGCGTTGTCCGCCTGGAAGCCGCCGGCCAGCGGCAGGGTCAGCGACCGTTCGCGGCCGTCTACCAATATCGTCAGCCGTTGCCCCTCCGCGGTTGGCTCGGTAGCGAGTAGGCGAATGTCGGCACCGGCGCGGCCGACGCTCAGCGTAGGTACCCCGTGCTCCGCCGCGGCGGCGGCGAAGGCGGGGGCTTCAGGGGAGTCGGCGTGGATCACCGCGGTGCCGTCGGCGGCCAGCAGCTCCGAAAACAGCCGCAGCTTCGCCGCCCGATAGGCGGCGAACGTGCCGTGATAGTCCAGGTGATCGCGGGTCAGATTGGTGAAGGCGGCGGCAGCAACGCGCACGCCGTCCAGACGGAACTGGTCGAGACCGTGGCTGGAAGCCTCCATGGCGACGCTGTCGACGGCGTCATCGGCCAGCTCGCGCAACAGGCGGTGCAGGCGCACCGGATCCGGCGTGGTCAGGTTGCCGGCCTCGACGCGATCCGGCGCCACCAGGCCGAGGGTCCCCAGGCTGGCCGCGCGGCGCCCGGCCGCGGCCCAGATCTGGCGGACGAAGCCGGCCACCGAGGTCTTGCCGTTGGTGCCGGTGACCGCCACCACCGTCTCGGGCTGGCGAGCGAAAAACCGCGCCGCCATGAGAGCGAAACGGCGGCGCGGTTGGGGGTCGGCGATCATCGGCACCCGGCCTTCGCCAGCGGCGAGGCCGGCGGGTTCCGTCCCGGGCGGCGCCAACACGGCCACGGCGCCGCGATTCACGGCATCTGTGATGAAAGCGCGGCCATCGGCGCTGGCGCCCGGCAGCGCGGCAAACAGGTAGCCCGGCTCCACCAGCCGCGAATCGGCGGTGAGGCCGGTGATGTTGGTGTTCGCGATGGACGCCGCCCCGGCCACGATCTCCGTTTCTCCCTCCAACAACTCAGTTAGCCGCAAGGCGCCGGCCTCGCGCGTCGGCAATGGCATTCTCGATGGCGACGAACAGCGGCGTTTCCTGCTGCTGCTGCTGCCGCGGCCGCGGTGTCGGCATCGGCGGCACCATGTCCTCGGCGATGGGCTGAATGCCCAACAACGGCGCCATCCGCCGGATCACCGCGCCGACCACCGGCGCCGCCACCCATCCGCCGGTGGCGTAGTGATGGGTGCGGGCGCTGCCCTTGGGCTCGTCCAGCATCGCCAGCACCACGTAGCGGGGCTGATCCATGGGGAAGGCGCCGACGAACGAGGACATCAGGGCCTTGCGGTGATAGCGACCGTTGACCTGCTTCTCCGCGGTGCCGGTCTTGCCGCCGACGCGATAGCCGGGCACGTCGGCCTGGCCACCGGTGCCGCGGCGCACCACCAGCCGCATCAGGCCGCGGATCTGCCGCGAGGTGCTGGGCTTCAACACCTGCGGCGCCTCCAGCGAAGCAGCCGCCGGACGTAGCGTCGGCGCCCGGTAGACGCCACCGTTGACCACCGCGGCGACGGCCGTGGCGAGCTGCACCGGGCTGACCGCGATGCCGTGCCCGTAGGCGACGGTCATGGTGTTGATCTCGCGCCAGCGGGCCGGGGTCAGCGGTTTTCCCACCTCCGGCAGCTCGATGGCCGCCGGCGACATCAGGCCCAGCCGCGCCAGATAGGCCCGCTGGGTGTCGGCACCCACGTCCAGCGCCATCTTGGCGGCGCCGATGTTGGACGAGTGCATGAGGATCTCGGGCACCGAGAGCCAGCGGTTTTCCGGCTTGTAGTCGCGAATGGTGAAGCGGGCGACGCGCAGCGGCTTCGTGGCGTCGTATCCCCCCTCCAGTGTCGTGCGGCCGGAATCCAGCGCCATCGCCGCGGTGAACAGCTTGAAGGTGGAGCCCATCTCGTAGACGCCCTTGGTGGCGCGGTTAAAGCGCCCGGCGTCCGACGCCGCGCCCGGCCGATGGGGATCGAAGTCGGGCAGCGAGGCCATCGCCACCACCTCGCCCGTATGGACGTCGATGACCACGCCGGCGGCGCCGATGGCGTGGAAGGCATCCATGGCCGTCGCCAGCTCGTCGCGCAGGATGTGCTGCACCCGGATGTCGAGGGACAGGCGCACGGCCTGATCCGCCGCCAGGTGCTGCTCGTAGGTGCGCTCGATGCCGGCGATGCCGCGGCTGTCGATATCGGTGAGGCCGAGCACGTGGGCGGCGACGCGGCCGTGGGGATAGACCCGCCGGCGCTCCTCGACGAAGGCGAGGCCGGGAATGCCGAGCCGATGGATGGCGTGGTGCTCGGCGGGGGTCAGGCGCCGCTGGATCCAGACGAACCGGCCGGGAGAGGACAGCCGGCGCCGGATCTCAGCGGCGTCGAAGTGCGGCAGAACGGAAACCAACGACCGGGCCGCGGCGACGGGATCGAGGATTTCCTGCGGGTTGGCGTACAGCGACGCGGTGGGCAGGCTGGTGGCGAGCACGATGCCGTTGCGGTCGACGATGTTGCCGCGTCCGGCGGTGGGGTTGGTGGCAGCCATCCGCGCCACCCGCGATCCGGCGTCGGGCGACAGGGTCGCCAGCTCCACCAGCCGGCCGGCCACCAGGGAAAAGGCGAGGCCAAACGCCAGACTGGCGATCAGCAGCCGGTTGCGGGCGGTTTCCAGCGTCCGCAGGCGCGCACCCTGAACCCGAACCGGGTCGGAAGACCGGCGGCCGCGGTTCCTCGGTATATCGCTCGCAGCCATGTCGTTCATGCCATCGTTGCTGATAACCGTGTCGCTCATTGGGGGGGGCCTCGCGGTGGCTGGGGCGGCCGCCGCGCCCTCGTCGGCGTCGCGGGCCGGGCGCCACGGAAGGTCGGAAAATCCGCCGACCTGCTCGGGTCCGATGGGCCGCAGGTTCAGATGGCGGGTGGCCAGGCGGGCCAGCCGTTCGGGGTCGGTGAGATGACTCCACTCGGCGCCCAGCAGATGGATGGCGCGGCGCTCGTCGATGATCTCCTGATCCAGACGGCTGAGCTCCGTCTCCAGCCGCTGCACCTCGTGCTTGACCAGGAACAGGACGACGGCCAGGGCCACCGCCAGCAGCATGCACAGCACCGTGGTGTGCTTGATCATCGGCGGGCACCCCTGCGCGCGGACCGGCGCGGCTCGGCCGCCGACGAGGACCTGTGGGAGGCCGGCCAGGGCGCCGCGGCGATGCGCTCGGCGGCCCTGAGCCGCGCCGAACGGGCGCGCGGATTGGCCGTCACCTCGCCGGCCGACGGCCTGAGCGCCCGCCGGTGAAGCAGCCGGAACGTTGGCTCGGTGCGCGCGACAGCCGAGGAGTCGGGCCGGTGGCGCGACCCGCGCGGCTCGGCACCGCCGCGTTGCCGCAGGAAGGTTTTGACCACGCGGTCCTCCAACGAATGAAAGGCGACGACGCACAGCCGACCGCCGGGTCGCAGCAGGCGTTCGGCCGCCACCAGTCCGCGGTCGAGCTCGCCGAGCTCGTCATTGACGTGCATGCGCAGGGCTTGAAACGTCCGGGTCGCCGGATCGATGCCGTCGGCGGCGCGCGGCAGCACGCCGCGAATGATGTCGGCAAGCCGCCCGGTGCGGGTGATCGGCGCCTCGGCCCGCGCGGCGACGATGGCGCCGGCGATACGGCGGGCGGCCCGCTCCTCGCCCAGCGTGCGGATCAACCGCGCCAGCTCCGCCTCGCCCGTCGCGTTAACCACGTCGGCGGCGGTCTTCGCGGCATCGGGACCCATGCGCATGTCCAACGGACCGTCATACCGAAAGGAGAAGCCGCGTTCGGGGTCGTCGATCTGCATGGACGAGACGCCGAGGTCAAAGGCGACGCCGTCCACCTGATCGACGCCGGCCTCGGCCAGCAGGCGATCCATCTCGCCGAAGGGCGCGCAGGTCATCCGCAGCCGCCCGTCGGAGGCGGCGGCGAGCGCCGCCGCTGCGGCCACGGCTCGCGCGTCGCGGTCCACGCCCCAGACGCGGCAGGATGCGGCGTCCAGAATCGCCCGCGCGTAGCCGCCGGCACCGAAGGTGGCGTCCACGTAGGCACCGCCGTCGCAGGGCGCGATGGCCGCCAGCATCTCCGCCAACATCACCGGCACATGATCGGCGGCGGGGGAACTCATGATTCGTCCTCGGGCCGACGCAGCCGCAGGGTCGCGCCGCGCGCCCGCGCGCGCTCGAACGCCTGGCCGCGGTGGGCGCGGTAGGTCTCGGGGCTCCAGATCTGGAAGCGCGCGCCACGGCCGACGAAGAACGCCTCGCCCTGCATGTCGGCGTGCTCCATCAGTTCCGCCGGCAGCACCACGCGGCCCTCGGGGTCGAACGGCAACGGATGGGCGCTTTCCAGCAGCACTGAGGCAAGGTCGTCCTGGTCGTCGGAAAACATGTCGAGGTCGTCGAGGCTGTCCGAGATACGGCCCATGACCGCCTCGCCGCAGCATTCGATGGCCGGCACCTTGAACAGCGGATAGGCGTACAGCGACGGCAGGCCGTCGTTCTGCTGCGAGAGCGCATCACGAAACATCTTGGGCACGGACACCCGCCCCTTGCGGTCGATCTTGTTGACGTGTCTGCCGACCAACAGCGCCATGCCGCCCCCAGGCCATTCGCGGCGATCCGCCGCCTCCCTTCGTCGGACCGCCAAGCCGGATCGCCACCGTGGGCGGACGATCCAATGGTGTTTGATGGGATATCATGGTCACAGATGGGCGTCAATGGGAGACACCGGTAAAACTTGGGAAAATCAAGTCATTCCGTCGAAGTGGACAGGGGCACGCCAAGTGTTGTGCAACAGAGGGTAAAGCGGTGGCGGCACGCACGCCGAGAAGACAGCGGGCACCGGCATTTGTTCATTGAATGTTCTTTTTCGACTTCGCCACCGCCGGTCGGGCAATCCGGATGTTCTTTTTATGTTCTCGTGTGATTCGACGGCGATGTGCCAAGCAGTAGCGTGCCAGACGGCCTGTAAGCCGGGTTCTGTCCCCACGACGGCGAACCGCCGCGGGGGATGGCCATTCATCTGGGACGCCCGTCGCCGGACGCCTCGCGCGACCCACCCGGACGGCGGCGCGGAAACCCGCCTGCCGGCCGAGGCCGGCGTGCCGTCCCTACTCGGTCTTGCTCCCGGTGGGGTTTACCGTGCCGTCCTCGTTACCGAGAACGCGGTGCGCTCTTACCGCACCCTTTCACCCTTGCCCGCTTCCAAGGGCATGCCGCGAAAGTCGGGCGGTTTGCTTTCTGTGGCACTTTCCCTGGGGTCGCCCCCGCCGGGCGTTACCCGGCACCGTGTTTCCGTGGAGCCCGGACTTTCCTCCCCCGGCACCGCCGAAGCGGCCCGAAGGCGACCATCCGGCCGTCTGACACTCCATAAAGGGTAGTCGCGGCCCGCGGGTGCCGCAAGGTCCCGGCCCAGGTCGGTGGCTCAAGGGTCTTGGCCGCACAGCTCCAGCAGCGCCGCCAGGCGGCCTGCGGTTTCATCGTCGACGCGGCCGTCGACGCGGGCCGGACGGAAATGCCGCTGGAACGCGTGCACCGCGGCGGCCGGGTCCGCCACGTCGTAGCCATAGGCGGCGAGGCCGGCATCGAAGTCGAAGTCGGTTGGCTCTACCAAAGACTCCTCCGGCCAAAGGCCGATGCCGGCGTGCCAGGCGCGCAGGGCTTCCGGCACCAGCCGGTAGACCGAGCCGTCTTCGTCGATGAGGTAGTGGGCGCTGACCTTGGCTTGCGGATCGCACAGCCGCGACAGCGCGTCGGCGGCCGTCGGCATGCCGGTGTAGTGGATCACCAGCATGTCCACCACCTGGCCGGCGGGCCTTGGCTCGCAATTGGGCGAGGGCCGCTCGATCATCCGCCGGTTCCGGCGGCCGCGCGGCGCGGCGGGAAGAGCTGGATGAGGGCGACTCCCACGATGGTGGTCAGGCCGCCACCGATGACGCGCAGGGTCAGTGGCTCATCCAACAGCGCCGCCGCGAACAGCACCGCGATCACCGGCACCAGCAGCATCATGGGTATGACCCGCCCCATGTCATGCTTGGAGATCAGCCAGTACCACAGCCCGTAGGCGGTGATGGTGGGCCCCAGCGCGGTGTAGACGATGGCACCCCACCCGCGCCAGTCGGCGGCGGCGAGCGCCGACCACTGGCCGTCCTCGAGGAGCCACGTGGCCACGGCCAGTTGCGGCGCGGCAAGCAGGGCCACCCACGCATTGAGCACGAAGACGTTGATGCGGCCCAGGCGCTTGATGATCACGTTGGTGACGGCCCAGGCCAGCGCCGCCCCCACCACCATCAGGAAGTGCACCGTGCTGGTATCCACCTCCGGCTGGCCCACCAGCAGGTAGACGCCGGCGAACGCCACCAGCATCCCCGCCACCTGCCAGACGCCCACCGCCTCGCGAAACACCACCCACGCCAGCACCGCGCTGAACGGGACGGCGAGCTGGATGGCGATCGCCGCCTCGCCGGCATCGACGCCCTTCAGCCCGGCGAACAGCAGGCCGAAGTGAAGGCTGCCGAACACCACCGACAACGCGGCCACCAGCCGCCAGCGGCTGCCCAGCGGGCGCAGGAACGGCGCCAGCAGCACCGCCACCAGGATGAACCGCAGGACCAGCGCGAAGATCGGCGGGATCTGGTTCACCCCCACCTTGACCACGACGAAGTTGAATCCCCAGATCAGCACGATGAGGAGCACCGCGCCGGTGTCCAGCGCGCCCATGGCTGGCCGCTCGGCCGGCGGCGAAGGCGCCCCGTGGTCGACGGCCGCGGGGCCGCTATCGCGGGTCACTTGAGGCCGCGCTGCTTGGCGACCTCGTCATAGGCGGTATTGATGGCCGCCATCCGCTCGGTCGCCTTGTCGACGAATTCCTGTGGGACGCCCTTGGCGATCAAGGCATCGGGGTGGTTCTCGCGGCTCAGGCGGCGATAGACGCGCTTGACCTCCTCGTCGCTGGCCTGACGGGCAACGCCGAGAATGGTGTAGGGATCGACTTCCTGGGTGCCGGTCGTGGCGGCGCGCACGCGCTCGAAGGACGAGGTCTCGAGACCGAAGATGGCGGCGACCCGACGCAGGTACTGCATCTCCGCCGGATGCACCGCGCCGTCGGCCTGGGCGATATGGAACAGCCCGGCCAGCAGTTCCTCCAGCACCGCCCGGTCGCGATGGAACATGATGGCGATCTGCTGCGCGTAGGGCTCAAAACCGGAGGCATCGCGCTTCGCCTCGTCGAAGATGCGGGCGACCGTCTTCATGTCCTTGGGCGGGATATGAAAGATCCGCTTGAAGGCGTCGATCTCCGCCCGCGTCACGGCGCCGTCGGCCTTTGCCATCTTCGCCGCCAGCGTCACCACGGCCACCGAGAAGGCCACCTGGCGCGTGGCGGTGGGCGGCTCCAGTCGCGCCTCCGACCCCTCGGCGCGAATTTTGTCGACGGCGTGGCCGGCCACGGCGCCAACGATGGCGCCGATGGGTCCGCCGAGGGCGAACCCGGCGACCCCGCCGATGACCTTGCCCCATACACTCATCGGTGGATCATGCTTTGCGGATCTGTTTCTCGTGTTCGGTCCGCGGCGGATGGGAGCACAGGTCCCGGCGGTTCACAAGCAGGCATTCCGCGGTTGGCCGGGAACACGCCGTAGGTGCAAATTTGCCACGAGTTTCCACTAAAATCACAAGTAAAATCCATTATTGTCCAGAGCTTTACAGAAATGTATCTTTAGTGAGCATCAATTGGTTCTTACAGAGGCTGCATCCTCCCTTTCCTTCATGGTTGTGATGACAAACGCCAAGGACGCGAGCCTGGGTCGCCGCGGCCCACGAAATCGTACGGCGTTGGCGATGCTGGTGGCCGTGACGCTGGCCGCCGTGCCGGCGATGGCCGCCGATGAGACACCGGGCGCGAGCGAAACACCGGCCGCTACCCAGGATGCGGGTCTGGGCCGCGATCGCGCCGGTATCGTCGAATGGCTGGTCAAGGCCGGCGCGCCGTCGGACACCCTGGATGCCTACCGCACCGCCGTCGCGGCCACCAACCGGCGCGTCCAACGGGCAGCCGGCCTGCGCGCCCGGGTGGCGGACCTCGAAGACCGGCTGGCCAGCGCCCAGGTACGGGCGATGAAGGTGCAGGCGGACGCGCCGCCGGCTCCCGGGCCGCAGGGTCCAACGCCCGCCCAGGCGGCACGTGTGGCGCGCGGCGAAGCGACGGAAACCGACATCAAGGAGGCGCGTGCGGCCCTCGACGACGCCCGCGAAGGGCTCGCCGCGGCGGAGGCCGATCTGGCCGAGGCCACCGAGAACGAGGCGGAGGTCCTGGCCGACGCCGTGCTCGCCGATCCCTTCGCCGAGGCCGCGCGAGAGCTTGCCGGCGACGAAGAGGCCGCACAATGAGGCGTCTCGGGTTCCGCAACCGGCGTTCGACGGCCACGGGTGTCGCTGGCGCGGCGATAATCGTCGTCGCCGTGGCGGTCGGGGGATGCGCCCTGCCGGCCGTGGACGTGGCGCCGGCGGCCGGCGGTGACGACGCGACCGTGACCGCCCAGGCCCTGTATCTCCGCGGACAGCGCTTGATCAACGGCGACGGCGTGTCGCAGGACTATGCCGCGGCCCTCGAGCCGTTGCGCGCCGCCGCCGAGCTCGGCCAGGCGGAGGCGCAGTACCTGCTCGGCATCGCCTATGCGGTGGGCCGTGGAGTGGACGCCGATGCCGGGACGGCAGCCATGTAGCTGGAGTTGGCCGCCAACGGCGGCCACACCCGCGCCCAGTATCGGCTCGGCCAAGCGTACATCGTCGGCCGCGGCGTCGATGCGCAACCGGCCTGGGGTATGCGCTGGATCGGCAAGGCCGCGGATGCCGGCCATCCCGACGCGCTGTTCGCCATGGGCGTCGCCAGATCGGAGGGCGTGGGCATGCCGAGCGATCGTGATTTCGCGTGGATCTGGATGCGCCGCGCCGAATTGGCGGGCCGCCCGGACGCCACCGTCATTCGACGCGGGATCGGCGACCGCATTCCGACCCTGCAATGGCATCGTGTGGCCAAGCTGGTGGTCATGGGCGTCGGCGAAACGGACGCCGACATGGAGGCGGATAGCCTGTACGACGCGCCGACGGTTCGCTTCGTGCAGTTCGCGCTGCGGCGGCTGGGTTTCCGCCCCGGCCAGGTGGACGGCGTGAAAGGGGCCCGCACGGCACGCACCATTGCCCGCTATCGCCGGGACAACGACCTGCCGGAGGACGATGCCATCACCCCGGCCCTGCTCGACCGGCTGCGCGACGCGCTCTACGGTCCGGACGGCGTGGAAACGCGGCCCGCCGCCACGTCCTGACGACCTGGTGCCGCCTCCGCTGGCGGCGCCGCCGTCGCCTCCCGTTCCGCCACATACCGTTCCCGCAGGGCCTCGATGTCCTCTAGCATGATCGCCCGGCTGGCCTCGGCATCGCCACGTTCGATGGCGTCCAGCAGACGCAGATGGAAATCCAACTGGTGGCGGCCAATCTCGGTGCTGGGCACCGCGGTCACGGCATCGACCACCAACGCCATCGCCGTCTCGCCGAACAGGCTGAGCAACGGGTTCCCGGAGCGCCGAATGACCATGCGGTGGAACCGCACGTTGTACGGGCGCAGGTTCACCGGACGGCCGGCGGCCTGTTGCCGGTCCACCTCCGCCGCCGCCTCGTCGACGATCTCGCGCAGCGCCTGGACGTCCTCGTCGGTACCGGACGTCGCCAGCACCTCCGCCGCGTAGGGCTCGATGAGGGTGCGCACGGCGAACAGGTGATCGCCGGTCAGGTCGCCGCCGGCGATCATGCTTTCGATCACCTGGATGACCGGCCGGTCATAGTCCTGGGCCACAAAGACGCCGCCGCGCGCGCCCTTGCGCACGGTCACGAATCCGGCCTGCTCCAGCGTCCGGATCGCCTCGCGCACGACCACCCGGCTGACGCCGAACTGCTCCGCCATGTCGCGCTCGGACGGCAGCCGATCGCCCAGCGACACCGCGCCGGACAGGATCAGCTTGCGGATCGCGTCGGCGACCTCTTCGAAGGCCTTATGACGCCGCCGCAGACGCCGGAAAACGACCTTTCCCATCCCCTCCTCAGACTTCCCACTTCGTCGCAGCCGCCTGCCGCGGCTCGGCCCCCGGTGTATCACGCCGCGGTTAATCGCGCATTGGTTAGGACATTTCCTCACCATATTGAACCCGTTCCGGCGGCCCTCTGTTGACGCATTCCCCATCGAACCCATAAAATGGTATGACCTTAGACCAATAAATAAGGCACCGGCCGAGTGCCGTATCAAGGTCTCGGGCGACCTTCGCCACCGCGTCGCGATGGGCGTTGGCGCCGGTCATAAACGCGCGTATGGGGAGCGTTCACCGATGAAACCACTGCATCTGCCGGACCTGATCGAAGGTGCGCGCAACTGCGCCATCAACTGGGCCAACGTTCGCCGCGACGAAGAGGTGCTGATCGTCACCGACACCGGCACCGACTTCATGAATGCCGAGGCCATCGCCACCGTATGCCGGGAGGCCGGCGCAAAGGTGTCGACGATGATCATCCCGCCGCAGCGGTTGCCGAATCAGGAGCCGCCGCCGGTCGCGGCCGCCATGCGGTCGGTGAACGTGGTGTTCGCGCCGCTGACCTATACCATCAGCCACACCGACGCCCGGTTCGCCGCCAACAACAACGGCGCCCGGTTCATCGGCATGTACGCGTCGTCCACCACCGATGCCCTGGCCTCCGAAGGCGCCAAGTTCCCGGCCGAGATCATCTTCGCCGTGACCCGCAAGGTGGCCGACCAGTGGCGGCGAGGCAAGACCATCCGCGTCACCTGCGACAAGGGTTCGGACCTGCGCGCCGACATCCTCGATCCCGACAACAACGTGGTGGGCTGGCACGGCACCGTGGCGCCGCTGGGCGAGAACCCCGAGGGCGAAGGCTCTTGGTTCAACAAGTTCGGCAACTTCGCCGGCGGTTTCGGCGTCGTGGGCATGTGGCCGGCGTGGACCGCGGAGGGCGTGATCTATTTCGACGCCGCCCACACCTTCAAGGGCTACCTCCGCACACCGTTGAAGTACACGGTGGAGAAGGGCCGGGTGGTGGATATCGAAGGCGATGCCGAGGTGGTGCGGTTCTTCAAGTCGCTGCCCGACCGCTATGGGCCGGACGCCCACCATCTGGCAGAGCTGATGATCGGTCTCAATCCGCGGACCCGCATCTACCTGGACGACGGCACCCACATGGAAGCCCATCGCCATGCCGGCGCCCTGCACACCGCGGTCGGGATGAGCGTCGACAAGGCGCGGACCGTGAATCCAGGCATTCACCTGGACAACCTGACCATCCAGCCCACCATCCACATCGACGACGAGGTCTGCGTGGAGAACGGCCGGCTGAAGGTATACGACGACGATCCCGAAGTCCGCGCGCTGCTGGAGAAGCACGGCATCGGCGCGGTCTGAGAGGGCTAGGGCGTTGGCTCGCGATCCCGTCGATGGCAGACTTCATCGGTGTTGGCCGCCTCGCCATCGCCACTAGCAAGGGGGACTGAAGCAAGGGGGACTGAACGCCAAACGAATGCCCGTCAAAACTCGCGACAACGAGCTAGAGCGGGTTCAATTTATACCGGGTCATAACCTGTATTGACGAAGTAGTTGAGGCATTCGTCGGATTCGAAGGTTTCGATGGCGTCGGCGATGGCGTC
>Ga0209780_1000201_pt1 | contig 29364 bp, 26 predicted proteins | sample WorMetexBAHAMAS2_FD_187384 | JGI IMG/M metagenome (GOLD analysis project Ga0209780, IMG submission 187384) | Marine gutless worms symbiont microbial communities from Max Planck institute for Marine Microbiology, Germany - Inanidrilus exumae... | ecosystem: Host-associated > Annelida > Digestive...
GTGATTCTTCATAAAATACAGACTTCCAAAATCTAATTGCAGTCATTTACTGTCGAAACGATTTGCATGAACTGTTGAAATTACTCAGTACTTTTACTTTTTTACTCAGAAAGTAACTTTTTTCATCAGTCCTTTTTTTACTTTTACTTGAGTATTTTTTTTTGAGAATTACTTTTTCTTTTACTTAAAGTAAAAATTTTCCTTGTTACTTTTACTTTTACTCAAGTAATTATTCTCAGTACTTTGAACAAGTCTTGAGTTCCAGCTGTTAACTGTATGCCACCAAGTCCATTTACCTTCAGCAACAGGAGCTTCTCAAATAGAGCGTCTGACAAACGGTTGCGGTGTTTTGTCAGAATAAGCGAAGCTGTGCTGAGAAGTCTCTCCGCAGGAGAGATAGTATCACTGTATTATATTTTAGAAACAACTGCTTGACTTGTGGGTGGTCCTGCAGCATGTGGATTTCAGTTGATGGATCGTTCTGGTATGCCAGATGCTGCAGATTACTTTGCATGTTACGGGTCACCTCGTGGTTTTTCTGTTATTTTAAACTAAAATCAAAAACAAAAAATGCCATTATTAAACCATAATGCAGCCTCAGGCTCAGCCATTTTTATTTTGTAAACATAAACAGGCTTATTTAGTTCAGTAACACTCATACTTACCTGTAGGTTATTAACAATCACACAGAATGTCACAGATACCGTCAATTGATGAGGCAGTACGATAAAAAACTACATGTTTTGTAAATTAAGAGTAAAACATTGATTGACTAGTTCAAATTTTGAAATAAAAGAAACCAAGTCGGCCTACTACAAACAATACTGTGAACCTACAACTAAGCAAGTCTTTTGCAATAACTGCATTTTTTGACAGTGTAATGCAATATTAGCAGCAATTGCATTCTAGAACAATATTTCTAACTTGTTTTGCCAACTGGTAGAAAAACCATTTTTTGCCGGCACAGACTATTTTGGCCGGGACGGTTTTTTTTGTTGGAAAAACGTTTTTTTCCACCTAGTGGCAAAAACTTGCCAATCCTACACATGAGCCCTTTCTTAGTCATGTTTAATGCTTATAGAGTCGATCATTTTGGTAATGAAGTGTGGATTAAACTTTAGTCAGGTGATAATTTTCATGTGTTTCGTGATTTCTTGGCAACCCAATGTATAACATTTAAGCGAAAAGATGCAATTTCCATATTTGCAGTTTTGCAAGGTAGTGTAAAGTATAACAGTTGCATGCTCTGAGGACCTGTATTATGTGGAGGAATAGAGCATGATAGCTATGTATAATTTATGGTAAATTTGTACATGCATTGATTGTCATCTTTTGTTATTTGTTTTTAGGTGTACAGCTGTTACCTCCATCAAGTTTTGAAATGGTGCATAATGATCCTCTCGCAGAATTCACACAAACTGTCAGCAATATTGTCAGCATGTTAGATGAATACAGCCATTTTAAGTATGGACAAGTACCACTTGTTTCTTTTGTAAGCTAAAAATGAGTGAGTCATATTTAGAGTGAAAACCAGTAAAAAATCTGTTACATTCATTTTTAGCATCTGTTAACATAATACACTTGTGTCTCAAAAAACGAAACTGCTTTGGCTTGCCATAACTTTGATGTACATCTACCGATTTTGATAATCTTTTGCAGAAGTGTTGCTAAGAAAGTAAGCAGTCAAATGGTGCTTTATTTTCCCACCTCACCTAACTAAAGCTTATGCACTACCTGGGGAAACAGAAAGCCAGAAATTGCATCTTTTCACTTAAGTGCTTAATGTTGTTTTGCGAACAAACAGACAAAATGCATTTATATTATCACTGAGTCACGGTCACAGCTGAACCACTCTTCATTTGCACAAGAATCGACCATATGGACTAAACAAAAGCTAGGAAGGGAGTATAGCATGCTACCGTCTGTTACCACACACTCATCGTTTACCAAGTCTCTTGTGATGTCGATCGCTGTGTCAAAAGTGGGAGTTGTTCTTCATGGAGCCTCAAGTGAAAAGTCAATCGACAGTATTGGTGGGATATCTTGTTATCTCAACATATGTTAGCTGTTATCAAACACGTTGACGACGACAATATTATTTGCCTTTTAGCGACACAGCTCATGCATGCACCAGTGCATGGTGCACACAACACAGTTCAACAGCTGCTGTGCAAAACTCTCAACTTCATTTCTTCTGAGCTATGGCCCCAATGGGCCAGAGCTGAACTCAGTTGATTAAAAGATTTATTGAGTCTATAGCAGCATGAATATGAGTTGCAATTTGCAATTCAACAAAATTGAAGAAATCAAGCAGCGGCTGGTTGAACACTGGAAAAGCAGTAATACAACATTTCAATGAAAAGATGTGATTTTCGTGTTTTTGTGTTTTGCCAGGTAGTGCAGAAGCACTAGTTAGGTGAGGTGGGAAAATAAAGTACTGGTTGACTTCTTACTTTCTTGGAAACATTTTTGCCAAAAATTATTAACATGGGTTGATGTAGGTCGAGGTTATCTGCAAGCCACAGCAGTGTCGTTTTTTGAGACACATTTTAGTTCCTTGCATGGTATAACATACAAAAGGTCTTGCGAATAGTGTTTTTAAAAGCTTTGTAACAAGCTTTTAATACAGCTTGAGTAAATTGTGCTAAAGAACATAGGTTTATCTTTGATTTAATATAAACGTAATGACTATGTTTGCAACATGTTCTTAATATTATTATGTTTGAATATATTATATTAATTGGTTATTTTTTAAAGTACATGCATTTGTAAAATAAATGCATATAATTAACAAAAGGTTCATATTTTATTATTCTAGTCTTTGTATGTATGTCTGTCACAGAGAAGTTGCTGGATCACACAGAATGTCAGACGTATGTGTTTTGAGTCACATTCTCTGTGTTGTCCATTGTTGTTGTTGCATACTTTGGTTGAAATTTGCATATGATTCTTATGCGAAATGACTTCATTTTGGTAATGGTAGCACAGAATAATGTCAGTGTGCATTGGTCACTGCCAAAGTTGAGCAAGAAGAAAACTGAAAACGAAGTAACATATGATATGAAAAAATTAACAGAACTAATTAGTAAAAACTTCAAGTGACCATTGAACATGGCAGGAATGACAAAGAACAAAAGATGTAATAAAATGCAGATAAGTTTCAAACCACAGATAGTCATACTCCATGATTTATTTTTCATGGTCAAAATTGCAAAAATATTACCTTTTTACTTGTCAGATTTCTGTTATTATGTTCAGTATGAATGGAAGCAATTGCAATGAGAACATTCTAAATAAGACTTGATAAAATTGACGTTACTTTTAACCAGAATAAATTGAGTAGTTACAATAACAATCTTTATGAACTAAACACAAACTGGAACATGAAGGAATTAGCAGACTTGAATAGCACAGGCTGCCATGGCTTAGCAGTTAATGCAATGCGTGTACTAAATGACTTATAGTTGGCAGATCCAGGTTTGATTCCTGATTTTGATTATATGAGTCACTGGTAGTGTCAGGTTTACCAATATTGCTTCAGTGCTCTGAGTCATGTTTTATGCAATATGAGCCCTCACCTGTGATAGTCGTACCTTTGCAGTTGCTGATCTAACAGTTTGAAACTCATTATCTGACAATGCCAGACCAGTTTCCTGTGACACCTGAAAATGAATCTATTTGCTTGTTGTTAGCATTGATGGTACCCGGTACATCAAGTTGTTTTACGAGACTGTGCGATACGATCAGACTGAGACATTGACTGACTTAACAGAAACTGAGCAGTGCATAATACTTATTATTGTGATAGTAAAATAATGCAGATGATATCACTCGTTGCAGGGACAACATTTGACGGGCCGTGCTGCTGGTGGTGGTGATAATGGTGAAACGTGTCTACAGAGACTTATGGCTGACATGCAGCTATTGCAGTCCAAACTGCATCAGTTTAATACTCACTCGTCTGTTGTGGACCAGAACTTATGGTCTGACGCGAGGAGAGAAAATACCAGATCCGTTCCATTGTCTGATAACGTAGATGCAAAGATTGACCAGCTGCAGCAACATTATGATGCAGAGGTATTGTGTCTTCTTATAACAGTCGGTGATTTGACACCTTTGGTTGCTTGACAGGAAGGTCATCTGGTTTGTAAAAATACCTTTGCTGATTGGTGCCCAGAGGTTCTTTGCCAGAACGGATGGAGGAAGAGAGAGAGAACCAGAGACTAGAGGCAAGTAGCTTATGCAAGTTCACCTGAAAAATGGTTATCAAAACAGAGTTGATGCTGCTAGACGTGGCAAGTTGTTTAATTTTTTGGTCGTCGACTATGTACACAGTGATATTGTAGCTGTTTTCCACTTAAAATTAGGTTATCTGGTTCTCCTTTTATCCTGCAGGCTGATTGTTGTAAAAAACAAGCCATGAAATAACTCGCTGAATATGTTCCTTTCTTATCCACTATAAAGACTCCTAAGCAGGCGACGCTGCTGCTTTTAATTGGCTGCTGGACGCCTGTACCCGATTTGACAAACATCCAGCATTTTTAACATTCTCGCTTCTACAGACGTCCTATTTCGGTGGACAGTGGACACAGCTTAACTGAAAGCAACTCTGGAAACTTGAAAAGTCAGTCAAACTGAACGTCAGGTTGTTAGACTGTGTACAGCTATCAGACAACTAGTTGATTGATACTCGGATTATCTATGATAAATAACAGACAGCGGAGATAAATGCGTTAAGTGTTGCTTTCTGGCAGAAAATGCATTCAAAGACTGAACTGAATTTCAGGTTTTAAATGATACGTTTCGGCAAAAGATTGCAGAATGTACTTCACAGCTAGTGTTCACCCAGTTCTATTTGCATACTTAAAAAGAAAAGGAAAGGATATGAAGCGTATTTATATAGCGCCTTTTATATACTATGTATATCTCAGCGCTCAGGCATGGATCACACAGTTTTACCTGCGTATGCGTTCACCAGATGGCGCCACCTCTTACTGAGGTAAGAGACATCTAATTGCAGCTTACTACTCATCTATCGACCCCGAAGGCATGAAAGGCTGAGTTGGCCTGGTTGGTTGACCCATAGCGGACGGTTTACCCACATAAGTGGTCACCCATCAGCTACAGGTCAAGTGCAGGACAGAGAAAGTACGCCGGCCGAAGACCGACGTTCTACCACTGAGCCACGCAACCAACCACTTACTTACTTATGTACGTGTCTGTTTGTGTATGTGTGAACTATTATCTTTGTGTCTGTCTTATTGAGCAAACGGCTCTGGCGTTAGAGAGTGGACACAGAGGGATTTATGTTTTTCTCTCAGGAGTTAGTTACGTTTCTCGTTGAAGAAAGGATGAAGTCCTGTCAGTCATTCCCCTCGTTGGCGTCAGAAATAGGAGCATCCAAGCATACAAAAATTTTGTGCCAGTCACCCTTGGGAGACAAGCAGTATGAAAAATGGCAGTTTAACTGGTTTATGAGTGATTACATCTTTGTTACTGTCTATTAGATACAGAAGCTGGAAGCAGATAAGGAGGCTATGCAGGCTTCTCATAGTAAGATCGTTGCTGAGCTGGAAAACAAATTACTGGAGCAAGAAGTGAAATATAAATCTGCAGTCACAGAATGTGAGTTGGATATCAGCAGAACTCAATGTGCAGCTGATAAGAGATTAAACAACTTACAAAAGCTGGCATCGGATGAAAAAGAGACCCTTCTTGCCAAGATGAGGTTTGTTTCATTATTAGGGATGGATGCTGTTACAAAATGGTAATTAGTTCAATTGACATAAATGTATGATGAAGGGAAATTATGTGGCATAAAAATTCATAGATAAGGCAGAAGAAATTCATTGTAAGATGCGGCGAATTTCTTGCACTTTTTGCTTTATGGGACACAGTTGGTGGCAGAATCTGCAACTAACTAACAAGATGCAGTCAGAGACGGCAGACTTCACCCTCGGTGTTGCCACGTGACGACTTGGACCGAACAGCATTGTCTGACGTCCAAATGGTGCTGCCTTCTGGCAAGCTGGATGAAACATATGCATCATTTTTGATTCTGGCCAATTCACTCTATTATGTGAAAACATGATGTCATCCACAAAACCAGAAGTACATAACATATTGCATTACCATAAGAGGAGGACCCAGTCACAGCCATGGGTACCACATACAGAACATTTGGTGAAATTTGGACCAGCATTTTTGAGATATGTTATTGGACAGACAGACAGACAGATAGGCATACAGACACACTGGGCAAAGTAATAATAAAACAAAGAATCGCCCAAAGTTAATGTGTCATAAATAAATTGCACTCAGTCAATTCATTAAGTGTTACCAATAGCTTAATTACGCATATTTCATATAGTGGCAAAATGCTGATAATTCAGCATTGTATAACACTTTATATGTTGATTTATGGTGATTTGGTCATACATAATGAGGAAACAGTAAATGCTTCCCTAACTGAATATTATTATACCATGACATTCATGTTGACGCCATTTATCTATCAGGCAGTTTCAGAAATATCAGAGTCTTATTGAGTCGAAAGTTCTATTTTGTGATGAAAATGGATGGAAGGTGAATAAGTTAAGGAAATGTGTGCTCAAATGTTATGACAGTAAATGTGTGAGGTGAGAACTTAGCTGCTTGAATGATCTCAACAAAAATTCATCACGCTAGAATTACCTGAAGCAAGTAGGCAAAATTTAATGTCCGTTTAAACACACGATAAGTTATTTTGAGACAATTATTTTCAGGCAGTTAATTGCACCTGCTGATGGAATTACCTAAGCCAACAGGAATTACCTAAGCCAACAGTTGTTCCATTTAGGAGTGACAATCTCCCTTTGGCATACTATGCCAGCCTCCCCTTTTTAGTGCCTTTCCCATTGCTTAAGAGTATGGGGTGCATGTGTCAAAGGGTTTTCCTGCATTTTTGATACACTATCATCTGCTGACATTTATGTTGTTTAGTATTCTATGGAGATGCTATAAAATGTACTTCTTGAGAATACTTTCTCGCTGTGAGAGTAGTCCAGTATAGATCATGACCCCCTGAGCACTGGCGTCCAAGGCTTGCTTCCAAAGTGAGTTGTGGTAGTGAGCAATTAACCTGCTGCTGTGTGTGTGTCCACTGCAGTGAGTACCAACGTCAGCTGGATCAACAGAGCTCTGAGCTGTCTCGTATGAGAACGTATTTGGCTGAATCAGAATCTTTATCCCAATCAACGGACACTCTTCGGAAAGAGATTGTTGACCTTAAAGGCCGGATAGAGGTCAGTACTTTCTCTGCTTAGTGACTACTTCTGCACGATACCCATAAAGACTCAACATGAATTTTTGTTTTGTATTGATGCCGTGTATTCTCTAACAGCAGCCTAGATGTTATGTCTGATCCAGGCATTATGCAGCAAATTGGCTTCAACCTACATCCATTCCACTGCAGTTCTGTATGTAAACTATGCTGGCTATAGCCATCAGCTTTGGATGCATGCTAAGTTGTTGTATCTTATCTCAACTAGTTCATGGTGTGTTGGCTGTGTTGGTTGATTTGGCAGGATGTACAGCGGGAGAGAGACCATCTTTCCACAGAAAACAACAGTCTTGTGACAAGGTTGAATGCGATTACAGACATTCTCACAACGCAGGAACATTATCTTACTCAGGTACATTGTACACTGATGCATCTAGACATTTTTACCAGGTAAGGTTTGAACACATTCCACCAGGACATGTTGTCCCATGAACACACAACAGTTTTGGTGACAGAAGCTTCGGTGCTGTGGGCCCACTTGTATGGAACAGTCTGCCATCCTATTTGCGTCAGGACATCAGCTACAAACAGTTTAAACGACTTCTGAAAACATTTTTATTTGGGAGGTGGTTGACCGCAGCGCATTGTGACTATTTGCTTATTGTCCATTAGAAATATTTTTACTAACTAACTAACTAACATTTGAGGTGAGATGGAATGATTCATGATGATTTTGTAGAAATGTATCTGTGGTTACAACGATGTAAACTTTCTTTTAACAGTTTAAGCTTTGATGGAAGTAATGTCCAATGTCAACAGGAACGTCGTTGTTTACCAGGGTATAGTGCCACGGTAGATATTTTTATTTACTTCACCTTTTATTTGAGACTGCTTCTGGATACTGGTTACTAAACATAAGTTTAAATGTAGAAAAAAGACTTCTTTATTCTTGGGCTGAATGCTAACATTTATGTGTCTGATGTGTTGAAATCACCAGTAAATGATGCAGCTGCCATCTGCAGTTATTAGAGGAATGCGGGCAAGGCAGTGTTGGATGTTTTGTCAACAATTGGGTGCAGTTTTAAAATGGATGCATGAATACGGGTTAATTGCATAATTGTTTGATTATTACTGGCCCGCCTACACATAGTTTAGGGGGGCCAGACTAGTAACAGTCGTTGGTGTCTGTCATCGACTGTTGTCTGTAACACGGCGCATATGCAATGTAACGTACCAGGGGGCAGCACGCGGCGGGCCAGTTGTGTTACGTCCCAATAGGGTGACACCTTGTTTTGAACGCTGATGCAAGTACGACACAGGCATATTTTTTTATTGGAATAATTGCTGACATTAGTTGCGTAAAGAATCAGTTTAGAATTATTTGCTATCGGCTGCATGCTGAAATTTATACTGTTGGTTGTGCTTTGCTGTCAGTGTTCTGGTGATACAAATGCAGCCAAAAGATGTCTACTAACAAGGTGAGTTATAATGTTTCAGCTGCTGTTATTGTATTGATTGGGCAACAGCAAAGGCACAACCATTCTTGAGCATTTACCTAACATCTCTAGTAAGTTATTGACACTGCATGGCGGGCCAGTACGGTTACGTCCCGGTAGGGCAACACCTTGTTATTATATGAAGTGGAGGGTGTTTTAGATAATCTAAGAATGAACTAGGAATTCTGTGTTAATTGTAATATTCTGCAAGTTAATAATTGTCATCATCATCATTTATTTATATCAGGCATAGCCCATAAAAACAATAAAATGAAAGGAAAGAAAACAACAGAAAGAAAGAAACAAGACAGACACATGCACAAAACACACACATACATACAAAGACTAATACTGACAATCGTTTTTGTGAGCCAGTTTATTTCATGAGTGGAATGTTTTTTTGTATCACATGACTGCTATCTCATTTTTGGTGTTTCATTTGTCATCAACTGTAATGAACTTACAATGGAATAAAGGGAATAATGATGCTCTTGTAACTGTTGGACTTACCGGTATTTTGCTGACAGATATAGTCCAGTGATATCACTGACATGCATTGTTGACTGGTCTTTAATAAGTCTTTAATATTATTTAGTCATATGAGGTTACCCAATAACTTTTCCATAGATAAAGATATTGGAAGGATGGATATTCTTTGTTGAACGTAAACACTTTTTTTTCCTGTTATTTGCTGTGTTTTGATCACGTTTCTAAACAAAATATGCCACACGTGAAGGCTTGCTTGATGGACTGTGTCTGAAGAACATTAATAACAGGATGGTAAAGTTATCACAAGTTTACCTGATGCTGTGTCCCAGTTGAATGCCACTTGATTCCCAGTAACCGCTGTCAAGAAAGATATTCGTAACACATCTTCGTAAATGCTGGCGGAAGGAAGAAGGTTGCAAATTCGTCAGTGACCCCTGGCAGAGTTACTGGTAAAGACACACCTCTGCGATAGGAGCAAGTATGCCAGTTGGGGTCACTAAATAGTATAATCTGGTAGCCTTGCCTTAAACACAATATTGACTGTATAGAGCAGGTACAGAGATGCTTCTCTAAGCATCTACGTGGCTTGAGACATCACACATAATTATGAAAACAGGCTCAAGCTTTTGAACTTGACATCTTTCGAATTAAGGTGTTTGCGCAATGACTTAGCATGGTATTTTAGGGTTTGTCTTCAGTCTCACTGTACTTATATTTGATGATTTTTTCGAGTGGAATCCTGCTATGCAGAAACGCGATCATGCTTTCAAACTTTATAAAAGAAATTTTACTCACAAGTCCAGAGCTGATATTTTTTCAAAGCGTGTTGTTAATGTATGGAACCATTTACCTGTTTCAACTGATTTTAGATCTTTATCATTGCTCATGCATAATGTTTGCTATTTACATATACCAGTACAATTTTAGTGTGTATTATGTGTAATGGTTTATATGCCTTTGCTTATGCACTTTGTTCGGCCACTTTTAACGCATTTTATGCTTTGCTGTCCAGTCATATGACGGCTAAAGATGATGATGATGATGATGATGATAATAAGACTGACATTATGGCACATGTATTGCCAGGGTGTGTGTCCAGTAGTGTAGAGCTCAGTGTGTGGTATTTTCTGCCACCATCGGCTTCCAAGGATGCTGTGCAGACTGCGAATGTGAAATGCCTCAAAGGCCTTGATGTGTCATTGGTAGATGGTCCATGCTTCACAGCCGTACAACATAACTGAGACACAGACTGCCCGTTAGACGGCCACTTTTGTAAGTAAAAATTCAATATCATAGTACAAACAGAAAGAGCTAAAACAACTGGGATTTTACAATAGGTGGTCTTAATTGTTTCAGATGGAGAGAGAAAGTATTTGAGCTGCTGGTGCAGATGAAATCTACTTCCATCTCTGCATCACAGGAATCTGCTCGCTTTATGACAAAGGTTTGTTATTGACAGTGATAGGATGTCAGCATTGCCTTCAGTTGATTGTATTTGTCCTTGTCATTGCCGTTATCACTGCCTCTGTTGTTCTTAAGAGTATTATTGAAAAATTTAGTGTGCTGAATCTGCACACTTGTACATTTCATTTTCCACGTGAACCGGGGTTAGCAGGTTGCTGCCTTGATTTCTCAAGTGACGCCATTCTGCTGAACAGTTCTTTTGGATCAGTTTTGGCAAGGTGGCTTTCCATATGCTACCATAGGTTTGAAAGGAAAGAAAAGGAAGAGTATTTATATAGCGCCATTTACACTACGCATAGTCTCAGAGCGCTCAGACGTGGATCACACAGTTTTACTTGCAAATTAAACCGTGCTTGCCTTTCCTTCGTAAGCGTTCACCAGATGGCGTCACCCCTAACTGAGGTAGCAGATCCAATTGCAGCTTACTACTCATTTATCGACCCCGATGGGATGAAAGGCTGAGTTGGCCTGGTTGGTTGACTATAGCGGATGGTTTACCCACATAAGTGGTCACCCATCAGCTACAGGTCGAGCGCAGGACAGGGAAGTTCGCCAGCCAGTGACTGACGTTCTACCGCTGTGCCATGTAACCAGCCAGGTTTGAGACAGAATTATCTTCACAAGTGATAGTCGATCATCTTGACAACTGACCAGTGAGCCATGGCATAACTGGCAGGTGAAATTTGTTATATGTGTTTTGCATACCGAACAAAATGTAGTTGGAGATGGTCAACTTGCTCCCAGTGCTGCCACCTGATCTTGATTGTGGCCATGTGAAAACATGACGTTATCCACAAAACTGGAAGTGCATAATATTATTGCCATCAGAGGAGAACCGAGCCATGGCAACAAGTAACATGATCAGAAAATTTGGAGAAATTTGGACTTGTGGTTTTTGAGATATGTGAGCATACAGACGTACAGACGCGTTGAGCGCAATACTTTGCAACCCTACTAAAGGGGACCTAAAAATCTGTACCTGTGTTGGTTGATGTGAAGTTGTCGGAGAGTGAGAAGCGACTTGAGGAGGCGGACAATAAGTACAAAGTTTTGTCTCACACGCTGCGTGATAAGCAGGCAGTATGTGACATGCAGCAGTCTCACGTTGATGTAAGATTTTCTCTGATTTTATTGCAACGTCTCCACTTGCTTTAGTTCTTTATGTTAGAACTATAAATCTCTAATTTTGCTGCCGTTGTGTTTGGCGGTTTGCACCTAAAACTTATTTTCGTGTCATTAATTTTCGTATTTTTATGCCAGATAATTACTAGCATTATTTATACTGTCAGTATTTGCTTGCAAAAGAGAGATCCCATGAATGTGTTTTAAGTTATAAGAGGCATTTGAATAATCTTTCAAATTATGTTTGACTTAATAAACAATAGAGAGTTCAGTATTCTGTATTTGACCAAATAAAATTCTTGTTTGGAAAAAAGAACGATTAGTCTTGTTTCAGTAGTATTTATCCATTCACATATTGTGTTTGGCGAAAATTGTGTTGACATTTGTGTGCCATATATGACTCTATTCTTTTTAGCAGTCAATTTGTAGACCATATAGTTCTTATTCGATCATTATTTTACTTTGAAATATCTTATATGTATAACTGAATCTGTGTGTATGTCTGTTTTTTTGTTCCTTATGTGTGGCCACAGTTTTGAACAGATCTGCACGAAATTTGGCATGTGGCATTCTTATACACTCCAGATGGTCATGGAGGTTAGCGAGCACAGCTTGAGCTGCAGGCTTAACCTCCAGGCTTACCCTCCCTGCGCTGTCCATATGCCCCTGCAAATGAGTGGCAAGCTCCATCGGGACATTCAGAACTAGCGGGCCTAGCGCCGTAGGCATGAGAATAATTTTTATATTGATGTGGTTTACGTTTCTTTTCTATTTTGCTTGTTATTTATGCGAGTAGTTAACTCCGATTAATTGATTGTTTGCTTGATTTAACTTACTGATCGAATATGCAAGACAATTAGATGAATGTTTTCTTCTGTGATGTTTTTATATTGTTGTTTGTACTGCAAAGACAATATGTGTTGGACCGCTGAGCAGTGAAAGAAAGACGTGTTTTGCAGAGTTTGACAGCTGAGCTACAGAAGTTGCAGTGTCGCTATGATGAGGAAAAACAACAACACAAGCAAGCATCATCCTCACTGCATCTTTTCTCTGAACTAATAGAGAGGTGATATTTTATGCTACGTATTTAGTGTCCCCTTCAGTGGTACTTGTTTTGTAGAGCTGGCATAAAGGGAGCAATGCCCTATCTGTCAGGAGTCCGTTTATGGATGAAAAAGGATGCAGGCTGCCACAGTTTATGGTCAGTGCTTAGTGTTCTGTGCAGTGGTTTGTCAGTGTTGTTTTGGTGACAGGAGGAGCATTAGGCCTTTAAAAGCCTGTTCCATTTAACCTTTAAAGGTGCTGCTTTGGGGAATACAGCCCAACCTGGAAATAGAAGGCTAAATAAACAACACTGTGTGTGTGTGGAATGGCTACCGTGGATCAAGACCGCTGGCTTTGACACTGCTTTCAGTAGAAGCAATGACCAAAGATTGCCACTTGCTCATCTGTTGAGATGTGCTACAAGCCAAGGTCATTCAGGGACAGTTCTCTGGTCTCAACCGACTGTTCAGTAATGGTGTTAACGATGATGATGATCACTCCAGTCTGTCTACCAGGAAGTCATCATCTCTAAGCTGATGTACGTCTCGTCTGCATGGTGGGGCTTTGCCAGTCCCAGCGATCGACAGCATATACAGGCGTTTATCCGTCGCAGTGAGCGTAGCAGGTTCACTCCACCAGATCTACCGCTATTCACCGATCTCTACCGTGAAGCCGATTACAATTTCAATAGTCACCATGTCTTACATCATCTCCTTCCTCCACCGTCACAAGCGTCACAACACTCTCTGCGATCTAGGAGACATCATTTGCAACTTTCTATAACCCCTACCTCACTCATTGACAGAAACGTTCTACCTCGCATGCTTCAAAAGGACTTATACTGATTTTATAAATGGACATCTAACATTACCATCTAATAGGCCTAAGACTCCAACGAACTAATGCATGCTCAAATCGTTTAAGCCTACTAGATGTACAGACATTATTTTATCTTATATTATTTACTCTAGGCCTACCTACTGCATGTATACTGTTGTGTTTTGTCAACAGTCTAATAAACGGAAGTAGTAGTAGTAGTAGTAGTCATGAACTGCATGTTAGATAGGAGTGATCATAGGAACAGCTAGGTGACGTACAGTATCATCGTCAGTAGCGAACTCCACACTGAAACGTTGCCACGCTGATAATGTCCAACCAATTCTGTCAGCTACTTTCTTCTGCGTGGTGGGAATTCCAAACTCCCAGTGGTGTAACATTGATCTCAGTGGTTCACAGCGGAGCGAGGTGTGGATGGGCCGGCCACATTGCTGCTTCCAGTTTTCGGGAGCTCTCCGTGGTGCAGCAGCAATGGCACAGTGATGATCTTTGTGTGGTGTTGCGTGAACCACATGGCCAGAGTAATGCAGGTGCTATACACTTGTATGCTGTATGTCACCATATGTGACTTAATACCTGTCATTGATAGCAAAGCTGCACTGATGATGTATTATCTGTTTGGCTTCACATCTGGCCTGTAAAACTCTTGCCTTTGCAATTCTGCAAGTTTCTTGTAACATAGAGTATCTCCAGAAGATTAGGCCGATCATACAGAAGGTGTTATTTGCAGCAGCAGCCACGCTGTTACACGGCTTATTTTAAATTTAGATAATGGCAGAGTGTAACAGGAAGCCTGTGATAATTTGATAAATGTAACATTCTGCAAGTTCCTACTGAAAGTTGTCTTTCATGAGCCAGTAACGTACATCTGATGAGTGGAAATGTTGCGGCTGTCCAGTACAGTCCAGTAATAAGAATGATGCTGTGACATGCCAATGTCGGAGATGATGTGACATGATAGTGATTGTTCCGATAGTTCAGTAATATTCATTACCAACAGAGTTTGGTTCGTTATGTTGTGAGCAGAATGCTGGAAGGCTACAAGGTGACAATGGACGCACGCCTGAAGCATGGCTGTGCCAAGCTCCAGGCTTTCAACAAAAGAATTTCATTTGCCAGCAGTCGCATGGAGCTGCTGCAAGGTTGGTGTCATCAACATTATTGATGTCATGTGTATAGAACAAGTAGGGTTGTCCTCTTTCAGGATAATCCTCCAATTGGTACAAGTTTGACATGTGACACATATATATATGCATAAACATTTAAAGGATACTTATCATTATTTAAGGGATGCTTATTGTTTAAATGATTAAACATTTAAGTGCATGCATCCCTACCTTCAACACATCTGGACATAGCTTGACTTTAAGAGTCATTGCCACCTGCATCTGGATACCAGCATTTGAGAGATATACACAAATAGTATTTTGTCATCCTCAGCCTTCATGGTTCGTGACTAGCTGTGGTGAAACTGTGGACCACGAGTGATGCTACATATCACTTCAGCCAGAAATGAATGAGTGAACATGATATGACACGATAAGAGATGCTTAGTGTGTGCTGAAAAATGACAGATAGTTTAATTTACCACACACAACCACAAGCAGAAAAATAACGAAGAAGAAGGAAAAGCAAAAAAAAGAATTATTGCAGTATGTTTGGTCAGAGCCTGAGTCCTGGTGTGTGCAGACAATTGTGAGGGTGGTAGAGAATCTGTGATGAGAATGATCTGTGAACAAATGGCAAGTTTTCAACCCAGGATAAAACAGTGGGGAATGGTGAATGATGAGACTGAATGAATGTCTGAAATGAAAGTGGGACCTACGTGTGTATGAGTGTATGAACAAGTGGTATGGATACGGTAGTGGAAGTTTGTGCAAGTTAGTTTATGTTATTCAGCTCATTAGTCTAATAATACTCTACTGCGGACAATGCTGTTTGACCTGTAGCTCAGCTGTTACGTCAGAAGGCGATGATGACAGCTTGTAAAGAGATGGAGGAGAGACCATCTGCTGACGTCACAACTGACAGGTTTGTGTGCTAGTCGATAGAGGTCACATCCTGTTCTAGGTGAATCTGGAGGTCAGTTGCTCTTGGGATCACCATGTACTACTCCCTTCATGATGGAGGTGATATGAAAAATACCTGCCTCTGTTTTAACGTCTTGTTCTAGATGAATCTGGATTAGTTGTTTCTCCTCCATTTCCTTCCTGTACTTTTTCCGGAAAGATCTTTGAGGATGAGTGGCACAAGTTGTTTGCCTTGTGTGGGTTCCAGGGCTGTGAGAATAGGCTGACTCCATTTTCAGATCGGATACCGTAAAAAAGTGAACCAAACCTGGCTTCCGTTTTAATGTTTATTTTGTGTTATAGTATGTTTATGTTAACTGTAGAATATTTGCTTTTGTTGTGTTTGCTTTCGTTTCTTAAATGTTGAGACAAGACATTGTCATGGAAGAATGACTCCAACGTAACCTATATTGTGTCGAGTGTGATGTAAAACCTTACTTACTACACACACGTTGTTTTTATGGGCCGGACGACGTTCCTGTCTCCCAACCAATAGTGTCAAAGCACTCACTGGCCTGGCCTGGCCTTATCCTTTCTACTTTCACCAACAGATTTCTTACCAAAGGGGCATTGCACCCTTTTATGCCAGCTCTCCGATGCCAGTGCTAAAGGTGATGTCAATGTCTAATTTGCCTTATCGTAATTGTTAAAGTTAGTTAAAGTTAAGTTAAAGTTAAAAACTAATTTATATAGCGCCATAAAGTCCGGAGATTCAGAGGCGCTCATTGTGTCCTTATCTCAAAACGTTGTGAACGGATTTTCATGAAATTTTGGGAATTGGTGGGTATGGCAACAAGAAAAGTCGATAAGATTTTAAGATTGATCTGGATCCAGCAGTTTTTTATGGATGCCTGTTAGTTACTCACAACCACTGCACTTCATTGACATTTGCTAGGTGGCGCCACCACATGTATCTGTGGAGGTTTGAATTCTCTGAGTGATTTGTAGTTTAAGGCGTCCGGGTTGTAAAGAAACCTCTGCTCCAATTATCTCCAAAAGTTCTTTACTGGGAGAATCAGCCCATCGTGAAATAACAATGGAGAAGGTGGCTGGTTAGATAAGAACGTGAATCAAGTGCTGTTATTTATTGTCTTGTAAATTTAAATGCAGTGAAATGGAAGCTTTGGTGCTTGAACTGAGACGAGTTGTTGCCGAGAGGGACTCGCTGGCAGCTCAGATGAAGGCCGACGCAGTAACCATGAGTGACAGAATTCATCAGGCCACAAAGCAAGGTTCCTTCTGCATTATTCAGTATTTTAGTTATAGGTAGGACATTGTCATCATCTTTTTAGCGAACGTGAACTATATGCTATCGCCCGTCCGTGGTCTGCCTGTAACGTTCGTGCGCCCTACTCAGCGGGTTGAAATTTTGCGCAATGTTTCTACGCCATTTTGTACCTTGGCCATCCATTGACATTCACCGAAAATTTTACGAAGATGTCCCAGGGGTAGACCCCTGCGCCGCCAGCCGCCGCGCTGAAATTTTATGTCACACGTCGCGGCGCCGAAGTTCTTGTGGCTCAGCCGAATTCCAGCCTAAAATTTAAATTTTATCAGCCAGCCGAATATTTTTCGGCATTCACAGAAATCCACCCAGTCATTTGTTACATTCCAAACAATGTTGAATCTGTAAACACCACGCATTAATGTTAGTGTTACATTTTACATTTCTTTTACCGCTTTTCGTGCCTTTTTCTCCAGTAGCCTACGTTACATTAAGTCAGAGCCACAACCATTGATGGAATATTTTTGGCTTGGCAGCATATTCGATATTCGTTGTTCGTTAACATTTGTTTTCGACGAAAATATTTTGATGAATTTCTTTGCAAAGTACTGTTCCGAGATAAAATCATAATGCAGCGAGGTCGAAAGAAAAACGCTAACTTAAGCACATCGGCAGTGTCAAGGGAAGAGCGGCAGATGGTTGCGTCGTTGACGATGAAGTTGCCAGTTGCCAGTCAGCATAGAAATGCGAAGTCAAACATGTGGCAATATTTTGGAAAGCATTGATGACGTTCTGAAGTATTGGAGTGATCAGGCGTCATGTAACAACATGCCCATCTTATGCCAACTGGCAGAACTATATCTAGGAATGGCATCTTCCAGCGTTCCTGTTGAATGCCTGTTCTCGTCTGCTGCATTAATTGCTAATGGCAAATGCTCTAGTTTGTAACCATACAAACTGGAACATATATTGTTCGTGCATGGCAACTTTGACTTAGCAAGAGATTCTTTGCTCACTCGCTAGTTGAAACTGTTGAACACTATTTAGAGACTGTGAACTGCTGTAGCTCGTTCAGTTGACTTTGAACATTCAGACACTGAGATACAGAGTGCACTTTGGATTTTTGTACAGTGCTTGTCACTAAACTTAGTAAAGCTTAATTCCAAATACAATTGTCTGGGCACACGATTTAGCATCATAAATTTGCCAGTGATTGTAATCACATGCATGATTTCTGAAACACTACCTGTCTACTCAAAAAATTAGGCTCAGTCGAAAAATCAGCCTTAAATATGTCAGCCGAAATTCAGCCGAAAAAATATGGCTAGCTGAAAATTGAGCCGTATTTTTTAAAAGCCAGCTGAATTTTGCAAAAAAAATCGGCTGAAGGGTCTACCAGGGGAACCCCTTTATTGGGGGGCTTAAACGCAAGAGGGGTAGCCAAATATAGCGATTTTTGACATTTCGAAGGCTATATCTCGCAAACGGTGCAAGATAGCAGGTAAGTTAGTATTAATCACTGATAGGAAGACATATATCAGCTTTCGATTGCTACCAAAATCGGTGACCTTGAATGACCTTGAACGGCGAAATGGCCCTTATTTTGCATTATTTCACCGAATTTGGTAGTTTATGGGGCACATTGCATAAAAGTGGTTGACAAAGCCATAACTATGGACAACTTACGATTACTATGTCTAGTAGTAAATGTCTGCAGAGGGACCGCGTGACGCCCATGGTATAAATATTCTATAACTGCAAGGTGGAAATTCTGTAGCAGATTCAGAAATTCAAGACTTAATGAGCAGTACTTGCCTAGCTATAGTCTAATTTGTTAAACAAAGTAAGTTCTCTTTTTTGGTATTTTGAAGTACGTGTGCCATATCATCATTAAAAAGTTTACATTTGCTATCTCATCTCCTGATGAGTTCTTGTTATTATTTGGGAGGACTGAATGAATGCTTAGTTGAATATTGTGTTTTGATAGCATAATGAAATATGAAGTGTGATTATTTTCTTTAAGTGTGTGTTTATAAGTTGTAATGCAGAACAGATTTGTTGATGATGATATGTCTCTGATGTGTGCTAGCGGCAGATGAAGCTGTTGATCTTCGTCGTCGCTTGACTGATGTTCACAGCGACCTTGACAGCAGATCTGCGGTACTCATTCTGTAACTACAAATCTCTCTCTGACCTGGATGGGTATTGGACCGACGATCAGCACAGTTGTGTGCTTGACTCCCAGCCATTCAATTTTCATGTATCGACCATGGACATGTTATGCACGTGTCAACAAGCAGCATAATTTGGTAGTGACAAGACTGTTAATTTGCAAGATGCTGTAATGCTTTGTGGAGCTTATGACAACGTGATTTATTACTTTGCCAGTAGGAGCGGTTGTGAAGTATTGTGATGAGCACATCTGTGTGTCTGTGTATGTCTGTCCACGAGGATTTCTCCAGAACCACTTGCGCGATCTTTACCAATTTTTTGTGCATGTTACCTATGGCCGTGGCTCGGTCCTCTTCCTGCAGTTGACGAAATCCCAAGGGAAGGGGCAGTTTTGGGGGTTTTCTTCCCCATTGACAATACATTGTACAGCATAGCATTTGGGACCCATACAAAAACGGCTGAACCGATTGAGATGCTGTGTGGGATGATGAGTGGGCTTGGCCAGAGGAACAGTGTGTTATGTGGGGGTGACGATCCCCAAAGGGGAATGGGCAATTTTGGGGGAAAACGTGCCCGACAAGCCGAACACCCCTAATAATTGCAAATTGGACCAGTCCATGCAGTGGCATGCACATGATAGGGGCAGATGTTTGATTGCAAGTGTTGGAGGAGTCGGTGGGATTGCACACCGCAGCAAAGTCTTATATCTACGATTGCCTTGTTACAGTGAACAGTAGACTTAGAGCAGCATGCATGTAGCTTGTTTGTAATGAACACAGAGTTTGTGCCATAATGTGCCAAGTTAGCTAGTGCCAGTCCAAGATATGTATGTGTCTAAACTGAAAGTTCTAGGTGGTGGAAGGGAACGATACCTCGCAGGAGGTGGTCCATTGTTAGTAATGAATGCACAGCAGACTTCTAGTCACTTCGGCATCTGTCAACTTTTTTGCTGTTTGATGCAGATTTAAGTAGGAAAGACAATAATAACAATACACAGAAACTACGGTGGATGATGTCGGTCATGTCTGGTTTGCCTGACAGCCTGTGCAGTTCAGCTGTTGGGTCAAACTAATTTTTACGATATCTGATAATGCATCTGTTTGCCTGATGTTAACAATTCTTTAATAATGTATTAGAAGTGATCCGCATAATTGCACTCAATAAATGGAGATTTACTTACTTAGTTTTTTACATGCTGCATGATGGAACTGCACGTTGTATTGACGGTTATTAGTAAGCAGCAGTATTTGCATAAAAGAGAAAGAAACCTAGATGGAAGATACTGATAATGTCAGTTACAAAAGTAAGTGATCTGAATATCCTAAAGTTGATTGTTGAGATCTGAAACAACTACTCAGCTACTCACTAGCAGCTAGCAAGACATCTTGTGAATTAAATAAATAATTAAGAATAAAAAATAATCAGTGATAACAAAAATGGCATTGTTAGTAAGTCTGCTGCTGTTATGATGAGCGCAGCAGTGTGGTGAGCTGGTACAGAGGCTGGAGTCGATGCAGGCCGAATTAGCAGATGCTCAGACAGAGATTGAGACACTCAAGTCAGAACTTGCCAAAGCACATCTGCACACCCAAGCTGGTAATTATTCGAGTTTGTGTTTTTTTCTGCACTGTAGATTTTGGTGATCTTAGATTGGTCAGTAGGCGTGGCTGTAACTGAGTGGTTAGGGTGAGATTCAGTTCCCACTGTGGTCCACAGCAATTACTGATGGCATGAGGAAGAGCATCTGGCCAGTGTTTCTCTGGCACTGTAGAAGAAGAAGTCCAGGTCCAGCGTTGCACGTACTTAGGTTTGAGCTCTAGAACGGGGCAGTTCACAACCGTAAAAACACCGTCAGTATGATCCAACAGGATATGTGAATGCATAACCTATTAATGTAAAAAATGATGGGTAGCTAGCTTAGTTTACTGCATGGCACAGTGACAGAAAATTAACAACAATGACAACAACACCCGTTTAACTGCCTCTTTTTCATGACACCCTAGGTAAGCCGGTACCAGAAAGACAGAGCCATTCTGGATTTTAATGGGGCAGTGGCAGTGGGGTGGCAGTGGGATCAGCTGGACCATATGCAGATCATTTGCATCTCACTTCAGTCAGATAACCATCGTCACTCAATTTTTACAGGCTGGATGCTGTTCCTGGCGCCCAACCAACAGTGTCAAATCACTGAAGGCAATAGAATGTTGATTTGTTGGTTCATTATCACTAGTTTCAAGCCTCAAGGATGTGGACATTGCTCAACAAATTGTTGCTATTTATCCACAGCTTCAGAGTGTAAACCCAAATGAACATTCAACTGTAAAAACTGCTCATATTTATATGCGTATCATTGTACACAAGTGTCGTACACAATACAGCACAGAACAGTTCTGATAATCTTCCCCCTTATCCTCCAGACAGTCATCATTGCTAAAGATGTTGTCTCTTGGAGGAGAGGATATAACAGCAAACTGAAAAAATGGACTAAAAATAAAAAGTCCAATCTAAGTGCCAGTTGTGATTGGATTGTGCAGCTAGTGGCAGGGCAGTGTCATCTTGGTTTTGTTCAATGAGGTTGAGCCTGGATAGTGCTTAGTACCACGCACGGAACTGTCTTCATCCGTGTAAACCATCTTCTATGCTTTGATGCTGTTTGTTGGGTGATAGCAAGGGCATCTGTCCATTATAGAACGTCCACAAACCTCAAAAGACTGCTTTTTCAGACACGTCCTAATTTGGAGTAACTCGGGAAAACTAAGCCAGTTCAGCAAAAATGGAAAGTTGTAGTAAATCATCCTGCTATGCAACCAGTTATGTAGGTCAACTCAGTGTGATCAGCCTTTTATGAGTAAACAAGCACTGTGAGTAAACCAAAAACTGAAAACGATGAAAACACAATATATATACTCATTCTTAATTGTCAAATTTGTGCATTAATTCATTAAATTAATGCAATTACTTTACAGGTGTAATAAATTTAAAGTTCGTCAAAAGTGTGATGCAGGTGCTGAAAATTGCATTGAAATATGGTAAGTGTGATTAGTGTTCAAGTTTCACAGTTTGCCTAGTCGTTTTAACTGTTGCTGCTCATGCGAGGACTTGTTACAGACTTACCATTGTATTGCATAATGTGATGTGTTATTTAGCAACTGATGAGCTGAGGTCAGCCATGGAAGATGAACATCGCAGGCAAATGACTGAACTTGAGCAGAACCTTGCCGATGCCAAGCGACAGCACACAAAAGCGGGTTTGGAGCTGTCATTTTGTCATTGCAGTAAAGCAGTTCGTCTTGATTCAGTATATTTATTATAAAATTTTGCACGGAGTACAGAATAAGAGTAAAAAGTATAATAAAACGTGAAAGAAGCAGTAGTTACTGCTGAGTCTATGATGACTCTGTAATGTAGTAATCAGTGTCAGTGCGACCCACCAGTGAGGGAGAATGCAGTTTGTGCTTGATATGTAACAACTCCTCAACATAGATGTGATATGATTGAGTGAAGATATGCCTAGAGCCGGCTGGTACATCATATCATCTTCATATACTATGTTGATATCCATTATAAAACCAAAGAGTTACAGAAGGAGTATAATTGATCCCACAAACATCCTAAGTCACTGGAGATCATAGATTTATATTGGATTTATAGAATGAATACTTTTTAGCTTGGGTTGAAATGTTTTTTGCAGTTCTGTCTAGCAATATGTTTAAGTGCCGTTAAAATAAAGAGTGTGTGTGTGTGTGACTTACACTGGTACTCGTTACACCTGACCATATAGGGATGGCCAGGCTAAGTTAACCTGCACGTCAGTTACACGCTGAGATGATGTACTCACCTGCACTGCAGTCCACTCATCCATCTGCTGTTGCTTGTTGGTGTCCAGTGATGCACTGTGCTTTCTTTATAGCTCGTCTCCATGCATTCTAGTCTCAGGCAGTTTCTACAATGCGATACGATATATTTACGTGCACTCAGAATCTAACAATATGGCTAGCTTAGTCTAGCACACGGCACAGAAATGAAAATTAAGGAAAAACAAAAACCGAGTAGCTCAGAAGATACGGTCCGGGCAAAAGTCCGTGAAGACAGTCCTAGAGGAAGAGTGAAACTACGGGGGATAGGATTTGTGAAAAAGATTTTAAGCTGGGAGTGAAAGAGAGAGGGAGTTATGGATAATTGCTTATGTCACTATACTGACATTACATTTCTATATTGTGCAGTTTTGTCTGACGATTGTACAGTCGTGTCACTGAGACAGCTGGAAAGACAGCTGGACAGAGAGAAGGAAAAGTCAAACACAGAGTTGACTGCATCACGTGCTGTCCATCAAGATGAGGTGGAGAAACTGACGAAGCAGTTGCAGAGTCTGCAGTCTGACAACAACATGCTAATGGTGGGTGCGTCATGCATATGGTGTATATTTTAGAGTGTTTTTAGGCATTTCTAGCAATGCACATCTTACTTGTAGTATTGTGTGAATCTACCTTTACATTATAAGAACAAAAACTGGCTTCAGTTTCTCTTCTTTGTAAAAGACACTGCTTTATAACAGCAACTACAAAACTTTTATACACAAAAGCTAGCCATCATTTATTTCAGTTAGCGGCCTGTCATAAATGTAAAAGCTACCTCCTGTGCTTAGAGTTTGCATATAAAATGCGTCACTGTGCCAAATTTAGCACCGATCGCTCAAACCGTCATGGAGATATGGATGATTTTCGATTTTTCAAGATGGCGGCCGTCCGCCATCTTGATTTTTAAAACTTGTTATTTTAACTTTCGATCCAATTAGGAGCCCAATATGCACCACCATGCCAAATTTTGTGCCAATTAGCCAAACCGTTGCTGAGATATGGCCGATTTTGCAAGATGGCGGCCATCCGCCAGCTTGGATTTTTTATGCGTGTTTGGACCACCCACAAAGGGTATTTGGTGGTCTTTGTGATTGTGCGAAATTTGTTTGTAAGTGGCGCGGTAATTTCAATAGTATGCAAGTTTTAATATTTTGCGCGTTAAGCTTGAAAATGCCTATTCACACCGCCAAAATAGGAGTTTTTGAGGATTTTACCCCCAAAATGGGGAGCAGTATGAATGAGACCCCAAAGACACTTTTTTGCACGGAAACATGTCATATGACGTATAAATCGTTAACACTGGACCACTGTTGTGGGCTCAGCGGCGTCAGCACGAGCCGAAAAATAAAGCCAAACAAAAATTGTAAGGTATACTAAGAAACCGAATGGGTAACGTCACGTGTGCGCCAAGACCACCCGTGTTGTCACTGCTGCACATGAGTTTGCATGTTCAGTCATACCGTAGACAGACGTAGTTGTATATTCCAAGTTTAATCGAAATCCGTTCAGAGGTTTGGGAGCCCCAGGCGGTCGAAATTTGCCTTTTCCCATTACTTTGGCTATTTAATTTTACTACAGCTTGTACTACCATACAAGCCGTAATGGCAGCTGCAGTCTGCATGGAACCAGCAACAAATTGACGTAGATTGATTATACCTGTTTTGAGTGCTTAAGTTGACTGTATCCTGATTTACCTGGGCAATGGACATGCACCATGAATAAGGCATATGTCTTATATTCACTTTCATTGATCAAAGGCATAATATTCAGTCTGAAACTCACTGCGTTTGAATTCTAGTGCAGTATTTCAATTTTAAGACTGTATGTATTTTTGCATAGAACTGCATATTTATAACCCTCGTCACTTGCTTTGTATAGATGTGGCCTACTGCAACAGTTGTCACAAGTACTGTGGTCTGTCTGTCTGTTGGTTGGGCACACGGGTGAGCCCTGCAAAAATGGCTAAAACGATATAGATGCCATTTGGGGGCTGACTTGTGTGGACCCAAGGAACCATATCTTAGATGGGAGTGGAGATCTGTCCATGGGAAGGGGAGATTTTTGGGCATTGTGCGGCTCGTTTAAAAGCACTGGGAGTCTTTGCTGTGACATATGCAGCAAAATGGATCATTAAGTCATCAATAGTGTTATGCAGCAGAATGAATCTTTCAATCCTTAATAACGGCACGACATGCGATGCGGCCTTTAGTCAAAACTCTTTGACCATTTGTTTTGGAACTGCACATCTTGTGTTGAATTGTACATTAAAATGCATGTCCGCCAACATTGTCGGCAAAGGCATTGGTTTCAGGCTGACTATCCACCCATTTGTTCATCTGGATGATCTTGTTACCACAGTATCTGAAGAAGGGCTTGAGCAATCTCGATGAACCAGGGAATAACCACTAGCCGTACTGAAGACCTGGATTGATTTTGCAGGTCAAAGATAAAGGTCACAGCAGGCTGTCGAGGTGGAGAAGGCAGCCATGTCTGCGGGGCGTCGAAGTCCATCTTTTATTTTTTTAAGCGAAAGATGAGAAATCTTCAGCGAGCTTTGGAATAAAGTGGGATTCCATCCTTTATCCGAGTATTAAAATGTGAGTGATGTCTAAATGATTGCTGTGCAGACAACGTTGAAACAGCAAGGTTTGCTGGGTCGACACCAGAGTCGGCTGACTGCTGCAGTCCATTCTCCTGTTAAACTGCCTTCACAGACGACTTCTCAACAGCAGCGTAAGTGACGGTTTCGCTGGTAAATTTACACTGAGGCTACAGCTGAATATGTTGAACATTAAATATGTATTCGAATACTGTTTGCAGTATTCAGTGCCATTTTTTGTTCACTTTGTGTGCATGTTTGATTTTCTCCCCTCCAGTAGCCAACATATGAGCAATGATGAATGTCTGGAGGATAACAGGGAAGATTATCATAACTGTTCTGTACTGTCATACAAGAGCTGTTTGTACAGCTGAGTGTTGGTTTAGGTTTAGACTGCGAAAGGTTGTGGATAAATAGCAACAGTTTTGTTGAGCAGTGTACGCATCCTTGAAGCTTGAAGCTGTTTAACAAACCCACACATCGACATCCTATTGCCCTCAGTGCCTTGACACTGTTGGTTGGGCGTCAGGAAGAGCTTCTGGCACATACAAAATTGAGTCATGAGGTGCTGGCATGGTTATCTGTCTTGGACAGGTGCAAATGATTTGCATATGGTCCAGCTGATGCCTCTGCCATCCCACTGTGTAGCTTTGTTAAAGATGATATGCAATGATTTTTTGGTTGTTAAAGTAAATTGCCCATAGTATGTCTTTAATATTAGCAAATTTATTTGAATATTGTGGAACATCAAAACATTAGGAAATTTTAGAAAAAGCACAAGAAAGTGATTTGTTTACTATTGCAAGTGATGACGTCATACCTGGGAAACGAACAAGGGAACAGGCTACTGGAGTGTTTAGTGGGACATTACACAGCATATAGGCATATAACGACATAGAAATAGGTTCTTAAAACATAAAATGGCGTAATAAATAACTTCTTATCTAATCTCAAACGCATAACAACGCAAACAAAAGCGTATCCTGGCATGACGTCACACATGACTGAAACAGCCAAAGAATAACTATACCAAAAAGACCAATAAACTTGTACTTTTTTTAGCATTTTACGGCGTAATTTAGCAAAATTTGTTGCACAGACGGGTTTATATTGCAGTAAGCACCTAGAAACTAATTTTAATCAATTAGGTAACAAATCGTTGCATATCACCTTTAAAGTTCAGAAAGGTTTTTTTAGCTTTCTGTTGCCTGCTTATCCCAGTTATCCTGCATAAAACGCCGTTAAATGAGTGTTGTTCTTCATGCATGGGTTCAACATTATTCATATTACAGGGCATAATAAAACTAACAGTAATAATGTTGCTGTAGTAGCTTAATTATTACAGTCAAAATATCGTAGTGCTGTGATGTAGTTGATGTGGAAATGCTACTGCATCTGACTGCCCGTAGCTTTAAAATGCCTAAGCTAACGTATACAATATTTGGCTTTGGCACATTTTAATTGCTACAGATTATTAATATATGATTGGAATATTTCTTTAACAGAATATCTGAAGAATCATGCATGTTTTAGAATGAATCTCAGCCCCAATTTACATGACAGCTGTCGTTGGCGTTCTGCTGCAGCAACTTGACCACACTATAATATCTAAAAGTTCATTTTCCATTGGTGTATGCAATCATACGTGGTTCTGTGCTTTATATGTGCATGCTAAAATAGTACACTTAGCACCGAACCTCTGCTCACACAACATCAGGATTAGCATTTTGTCTTCATGTGACATGTTTCTTCCAACATTAAACCATTGGGAACAAAATATTATACACTGAAGCACGAAATGCCACTACAACTGTAGCACTCACAACATCAAACTGACAGCCATTTTCAGCAGCCGGTTCCTAATTCTAGTATTTCTGTGCTTATCAACACGCACACACAAACACACAACCATTTTATAGCCATTAGTTGGCACTTCAGTTAAAAAGTTAAGGATTCTGTTGAAGCAAGTTTTGCTGCCCACATGCCCTTGCTAACAGCATCTAGTGAATTCACATTATGGAGAATACACAATATTTCTACAAAGTTTTCTTAGCTACACCGTCATCATACTGTGCCGTGTCAATCAACGCGATATAAATTTTGAATTTGGGAATTCCCTAGAACTAGCTAGAAATACTTCCATAAACATGGCCCTTCTGGATCCGTTTTCACAAACTCTGCAAATGTGGCAGTAATTCAGTAATTAGCCAGTAAGATACCACATTTTAATTAAGTTTTGTCCATTGTAGAGATACTGATGATTGATGTAGTCTCAAGTAGTAGAATCAGAAGATTTAAATTTAAGATGATAATAAAAAACGTTTCTGCTAATGATGGGCAGTGATGCTGCTGATGATGGTGATACTTGCAATTTATAATGCATTTTACCGACGTTTATGAAAAAAATAAACACATATTTTGACATAGTGTATGTGTTGCTGCAGCGGCTGTTATGAATGACGTCATGCGGGACCTTAAACAACTCGCCACTGAACTCCTGTCTCGTGACAGTGACAGTGACGCCGATGAGGATGTGACAACGTGACAATGATGGCTGACTAATGAAACTGTACCACCAGATTTTGACAGTTTGAATACCATTCCAATCACCGCGCAGCAGCGGGGTTTGAATTCCGTGAAAGAGGATGCGGGTTCAGCATTTTGTGCACTCTGTTTGTGACTGAGTCAGCTGGCACCTGGTGGCCACTAGTCTAGTATAAGATTGTTTTGATATCGTGAAGGCTACTCAGCGTGTAAGCTACTGTTGTAGCAATGTCTAGTGCACAGGTTCCTTTGGTAGCCAGTGTGGGACCACCAGTTGATGCAGTTGGAGCTGGAAGACGGCTGTTAAACCTATGGTTCAGTTGCGCGAAGCTCAGGCCACGTATGGGCGCTGGGAGCTGTCAGAATAGTGCCTTCTCCATTTCCAGATGGAAGTCGTAAGAGGCGATTAAACCGGGCTTTTGTTTTCTTGTTTTAATTTTGTGTTGTGGTATATTTGTCACAATTTGTGTTCCAGATTTGCTTTTATTGTGTTAGGTTTGTTTAGTTTCTTCAAACAAACAGATCGGCTGGGAAGAGAGTCTCTGAAATGACCTATTTTATGTCGCGTTGGATGTGAAAATCTTAACTTTTTACATACCTGTCACTCTGCCTATTTGTACTACTAAGCGTCTGATGTGTTTCTGTGTGTGGTTACTACGTATTTTATTTTACGATTTTTCTGACGGCTGGGAGTGGAGGGGCATGTCTGCCAGTCTGGTACCGTGGAAATTTTACCTAAGAGAAACATTCCAAAGCGAGACCAACACAGAAAAGATAGTATACATCAAGGCACTGATGTTATAGGAACTGAAGAACAACAATTACACAAGATATCACATTGAACTGATAAATAGGACTTGCGGTGTTTGGTTATTTTCCATCCTGTTGTAGGCGCTAGCATAATAATAACTTAAATGAGCCTCCCTTATCCTTTCCCATTTTGGGTCGTCGCTGAACAAAAAAGGCAACGAGGTCGGGAGGTTACTGTATCGTTGGCCATCCTAAATCCCAAGACCTTGTCCCCGATATAGCTTATTTTTATGCTGGAACTGGAAGGGGACGTTAATCTCCCGACCGACCATATTGTCGGGCCGAAATGTACGCTCGCGGCGTTACACGTTGCCCCCTGGTGAGTCACGGTGAGTATACCGACGGAACAGACGGTCGCCAGACCCAGTGCTCGAA
>Ga0209780_1000202_pt1 | contig 29345 bp, 27 predicted proteins | sample WorMetexBAHAMAS2_FD_187384 | JGI IMG/M metagenome (GOLD analysis project Ga0209780, IMG submission 187384) | Marine gutless worms symbiont microbial communities from Max Planck institute for Marine Microbiology, Germany - Inanidrilus exumae... | ecosystem: Host-associated > Annelida > Digestive...
GTACTAGAGACCCGGCTTCTATTAGAACAAATGAAGTCTGACCCCCGGCTTCTATTAGAGACCCGGCTTGTATTTGAGACCCGGCTTCTATTAGAGGAAATACGGTAAAGGTATCACGCGGTAATTTCCCGGACTGCCTTCACGGACTATCACCCGGACCGTTTCTTCTTAACTACTCGGTTTTTGTTTTTAGTTTTTCCTTATTTTTTCGTTTTTGGTGCCGTACGCTAGATCAAGCTGGCCGTCCCGTCAGCTTTTGAGCGTACGTAAATATATCGCGTCGTATCGTACCGTAATAGACTGTAGCTTTATGTTGGTGACAGTATTTTCTTACCAGCCAGTTTAGTAGCCCAGGGAAAACGATCGGTCTAATGTGTGTATGTGTTCTGACAACAATGTTTGAACTAAGTGACCTTTGACCTATATCTGACGGTCAGTGTTTCTTTCTTTCTTTTTTCTTTTGTGTGTGCTTGTATTTGTCTGCTCTCTTCACTGGTTCCTGTCTGTCTTCCTTTGTGCTTTGGCTACCGTTGTTCGGTAAAATAAAGATTTCTGTTTAGCATGCTGGTTCACCTTGACCCTATTTAGATTATCTTCGAGGGTATAGGTCACAGGATGAAAGAGTTTCCTTTTTCGCCACTGGGTACATTTCAAGGTTTTTATGGATGCACGTTATGACATGACGTTGAGTTCTTTGTGCTAAAGGGTCGGTGCGGAGAGGACATGGCGGTGGTTTGTTGTTGTAGACTAATTGACAAGGTGAAAAGCGTCAGATGTCGAGCACTCATTGGAACTCTGTGTGCGGCCAAGTCAACGTCCGTTAACAGATGGCGCAGACTGGTAAAACTGTCGATGATCTCATCAGCCTATTCGCGCTGGACTGCTAGCCGATCGCGCCGGCGCCGTTAGCCATTCAATCCAGACTAAATTCACAGATTTATGACATTAGGCAAGCAAGTGTTAATGCGCGCACACACGGCTGTCAATCAATCAATCAATCGTCGTTTAATAAGACATGATATAACGCAGGCCATTGCAATATAGAAGAAAAAGAAAAAAATGAGAAGTTAGTAAGTAGCGTTGACAGGTACGACGAATTTTCAAATCAAATCAAATTTATTTTGCCATAAATTCAGTACACAATATAACAATGAGTTTGCATTGCATTTGGCTGGACAGACAGTCGATAACTTCGCGCTTATGTCTGCCATGACAACTAAACCTAAAAACAATAAAAATAATATAAAAACCAAATAATACACTTTAGCTCAGTGTTCTCAAAATAGCTACACTAATTCCGGGATTCGATGCCAGGCTAGCTAACCAACCAATTTTAGTTTTTGACTTTCATATCCCTTAGTCATTGTCCCAATTTTGGAATTCTGGGCCGAAATGGGTTAATATCTTCCTAACAAAGAAGATATACGATGGGCATTTTAGACTTGTCGGCTTTACTGCAAGTAACAACTAACACACTAAGGTATATATACGTATATTGTGCAACTAACTTTCCTCAACGGCCCACAGAAGTGATGAGTTCAAAAAGGAGAAAAAAGACTAAGGCCGCGTCAACACCGGATTTGGCGCCATATCGCAACACAACGTAACGCAAGACAACACACATCGCCGACGCCGGGCGCGGCACCGTGCGTCGTCTTGCGTGTTGGCAACGCATGCTAATGTACACAACCTAAAACATTAATTAATTAAACCTCACAACAACTAACGTATGTAACTTATCGCGGATTTCGATATTTAGCCGACGTCGCATTTGAGTGGATTTCGTGGATTTCGATTTTTAGGCAGTGGATTTCTTACATTTGTGGATTTCGTGGATTTAGTGAATTTCGATTTTTTAGGCAAACCCCTATTACTACCGACGGATTAGCGTGGTCATGTCTGTGTGTGTATGTTGGTCACGTTCGTAAGCCCTACAAAAACGGCTGAACCGATCGAGATGACGTTTGGGTCTGACTCTTGTTGGCCCAAAGAACAATATATTAGATGGGGTCAAGATGCCCTACGGAAAATGGCAATTTAGGGGTTGTCCGGCCCATTTAAAAGCAATAGCAGTCTCTGCTGCGGTGTTCGCAGCAAAAGGGATCATTTAATCGTCAATAGCGTCATGCAGCGAAAGGAATAACTAATTCCTCAATAACTACATGACATGCGATGCGGCCTTTCATCAAAATTCTTTGACTACTTGTTTAACCGTTTAACCGTTGTTTATGGTCTTCTTCCATGTGTAGGCTATAGTTTTTACAGACGTGACAGACGTATGTTTCGACAGCATTCACGTAGATAGTCGAACTATTTGTGAAAAGTCTGACACCAGTGTCGGTGTTTTCATTATACTGTTGAGATGGCGTGCGTGTGCGGTAGGATTCACGCATCACTGACGCTGCGAATGAAGCCAAGGATAATCTCAAGTACCTCACTACTCTCGACAAGTTTTTCAGCCCGCTCAGCAGAAGTGATCCGGTAACGCACGACGTTTATTATCACTCGTCACAGCACGTTCCGTGTTGTCATTCTATCCTTCTATACTGACTGATATGTCAGAGATGTGAGAGTAGGCCTGTCTTCAATGTCAGCTGTTCATTAAGTTTGAAATCTTTGTACGCAGATTCAAAGTCTAGTCTCAAGTGAGTTTCAATGGGAATTGAGTACCTGTTGTTATTGAGCGGTTGCAGAAGACGCTGATGGACGTGCTGCCTCGACTCATCAGCTCGGTGCGCGTCATCTACAGCATCTCGACCTACTACAACACGTCCGAGCGGCTGACGTCGCTGTTCGTTAAGATCACCAACCAGCTCATCACGACGTGCCGGGCGTTCATCGCCCGCGACACCGTCCAGCGGCTCTGGGAGCTGCCGCACGCCGAACTCATCGACCGACTCCAGCAGTGCATCCGGCTCAACGAGGAGTACCAGAAACAGTTCCGCATCGCCAAGGACCGACTCAGGGAGACGCCGGAAGAACGACAGTTCGAGTTCAGGTTAGACGAACCACTAACGGCGTCTGAGACGGTTGTGTAACTAAATAACGGTTTAACCCATTTTCCCCAGAGTTCCAAAATGGGGACAGTGACTAAGGTATTCAATGCTATAGCTGGCTAATCGACCATTTTTAGTTTTTGACTTTCGGGCACTCTGGCGCTCAGGGTTGAGAGCCAGAGTGCCCGAAAGTTAAAAACTAAAAATGGTCGATTAGCCAGCCTGGTATCGAATCAATGAAATAATGTAGCTATTTTGAGAACACTGAATTAGAATGAGTTAAGTCGGTCAACTCAATATTCAGCGTGCCATCATTTCAGGCAGGTAAATGGTCACTGACTGTAGGTAGGAAGGTAAGGCAAGTCTGTTACCCATACAGACGGTAGTCGCGGGGCTACGGTTTTCACTGGCGTTTGTCTGTCTCTCTGTCTTTCTGTCTGTTTATCCGCACGGTATCTCAAAGACCGCTACAGCTAGGATTACCTAACTTGGCGTAGAAATGTTCCACCATGAGTCCTGGAAACTCATTTACTTTGAGGTCAGAATGTGAAAGGTCAAGGTCACGAGCCACAAAAAACAGTGCCAGCATGGGTTTTCGCACTCTTGTGTCGCTGCCCTCGCTAGATGAATGAGTTATTTTACGGTGATACGTGACATACTCAAGTATGTCGGAGATAGAAGTTGTGTTAAAGGACGCTGAAACAAGTGTAACATTCCTTTGCTTTCGCCTTTCAAACGCGGCTTGCACGTGTCCGTTATAGCGAGAACTACATCTTCGGCAAGTTTGACACGTTCACAAAACGGCTAGAGAAGATCATCAAACTGGTGGAACTCATCGACAAGTCACAGGGTGTCGAGAATCTTCGCATTGAGGGCATAGAGGAGATCGCCGAGCAGTACAAAGACATCGTCGACGGACTGAAGAAAAAGAACTACGATCTTCTTGATTTTCGCCGTCATGAAGTAGGCTACTTGTCTACTCGTTGAGTGATCTACTGATCGATTGGCTTCATTATTGTTGCTATACACACAGTAGCTTGGTCTGTCTGTTAGTCTGTTGATCATGTTCATGAGCCTGCAAAACGGGTGCACCGATCGAGATGCCGTTTGGGGGGCTGACTCATGTGAGCCCAAGGAACCATTCATTAGATGGGGGTCACGTTCGGACGAATCTATTCTTCGCCACACGGGCTGACAAAATGGCGATGTGACTTTCAGTCATAATACTTTGATTACTTGTTTTTATTGGAATTAGACCACAGAGGTCCAAACTAAGAAAACATTAAAAACATGATAAAGAACAGATAGTAAGCGAAAAGCTCACATTATTAATTGAAATACAAAATGCGTAAAATTAAAACTTCAAGGTACAGGATGTCACAAGCGAGTCATATCATCAGAATCATTCACAAAACTAAGACTGTAGTCACGCGTCACGCAGTAGGGCGTTGAAACCATAATATAACTCATTCGTAATGACTGTTACAGTGAGTTATTTTGGATAAGAAACGACACATTTCAACAGTTAAAATAACACAAAGCAGGTAGCTTTTCATTATACAATAAACTCAAACATTTTAACGACAATCTGCTCGTTCGGACATTTGTTTATTCTTTATGTTCTTACAGCTAAATCGAAAAGAGTTTAGTCGTTTAATCGTTATTGATAAACTATATGATCGTTCTGTGATATGATGTCGTCATATAGCGTATTATACCGTACGTCTATTTAATGAATTAACTCCATTTAAAATGTTTTATCTATCTACATAAAACACAAGCTGATTGTAATAGTTTATCTGGCGGTATCACACACGACCGCGCGGCGAACGACAGGCCTGCAGTACGTTTGCTGTGTGATTTTCAGTTTGACGCTGACTACGACGAATTCGTCGAACAGTGCGAACTTCTCCAGATAATGAAGCAACAGTTCGTGACGTCACGCTTCCGTCGCAATCTATCGGTATCCGGGACGTTTCTGATGGCTATTATCATGCCATATTATGTCATAACACCGCCAATATCGCTGCGTAACGATTGAGAAAAAATTACCTACGATCTGCCGCCACAGATCCTTTCAAACGTGTCCACACGCGACATCAAACCAACTCATCAGTTGTTGAGTGGCAGACAACAGGCCTAGTTTTCATTGCTAAACATATTCTGGAGCTTCTGCCTGTATCCAGTCACTCACTAGGCCTACACGCTTAGCAGCAACTGCTAGCCCCTGGGAATCTTGCATGAAATACAGCAGGAGAACACACTGCTGTTAATTTCTGGGCTCTGTGAAGATTTTTATTTTGCAATTTTCACCTTATTTGCAAAGTGTAAGAGACCGTAGTTCGTCGCAATTGTCGTAAAATATTTCAGCCTATCGTCACGCTATAAAACACAGATTATTTAACTTAATATTCGATGTCGAATCTACAGATCTCAATGACGCATTTTGCTCTCAATTGTCTCCGCCAAACGTAAGTACATGTAGGTAGCAGACAGATGATGTGCTGATGTAGATTGCGCAGTCGCTGGAGCTGTTGGCCAAGTTCGACTCGATGCCGGGCCTCAACATCGACTTGAGCGTGAAGTACAAGCAGATCCTCAAGGCGTTCCAGACAGAGATCCAGACGGTCGCCGCCATCTACGAGAAGAACAAACACGACCCGGAGATTCTGCGCAACATCTCGCCTGTCGCCGGCCGTATCGGCTGGGTGCGCCAGCTCTACAGACGCATAGAAGCACCAATGATGGTCTTTAGTAAGATGTCCAACATTCTCAAGGTCAGCTGTATCTCTTGCACTACCAACGACAGACGGTATAACGTCGTCTACTTAGTATATGAATTCGACAGCTTAAGTAGTATATCAACAGAAAGTTCAAGATAGAATGAAGATGGCATTGACATTACATACGTTTTGGAGACATCGTCTCAAAGGAAAAAGTAATAATCTCACGCTTCACTTCTGCGGGGGTAAAATAAAGGCCAGAACACTTCAGATGCCTTCTGTGGATTGACATAATGTGGCGGATGGTCTCAAACACCGCAGGTTTACTCGATACATCACACATTTGTTTATTTACCAACCATATCTGCTTGTGCATCCCTGATTTGTGGCTGCTAGTAAAAACGGGATAGAACGTTAGTAATGATGAGACTGATCATCGAACAGCTAGAACGACGTCGGACTTCTGTTCAGCAGCGCACTTGCAACGCTCACGTTCAAGCTGATTGCTCTATGAACGTGTCGACACTTAACGTTTTAGCCGTTGATCCAGTGTGTTGTATTGTTTGATTCATTTCAGACTGACATTGGCAAACAAGTCGTGCGAAACTACAACAAAGTTGCAGGAACGCTAGTTGAGTACGAGGTATGATGTAGTGACTCGGCGAATCGTTAGCGTTTTCGTTTTTACAAAAAAGGTTTTTTTGTTATCGCAACTGAGCTATTCGCAACTGCCACTAACACCATCAACTTACTGACGCACTGACCAGATGAGTGCATTTACATCTAGAAAAAGCCATCACTGACAAACGTGCAAAGACCAACGCCGGTTGACTCGTGACCTTGACCTTTGACCTTCTGACCCCAAAATAAATGGGTCTCATCGTATAACATTTTGTATGTCAAGTCTGGTGATCCTAGCTCCATCGGTTTTGAGATATCGTGCGTAAATACGGACAGACTAACGGCAATGAAAGCCCTACCCGACGACTGCTGTCGGCGTGGGTAAAATTCTTTCATTTTAGCTGATATTTGTAACTACATTTATCAGCGAAGCAAAAAGCAGTTCACACGTTCATTCTCGTTATAGTTCCGTTGTTGTTACTCACGTTATTTTTGTTATCGTTATAGTTGTCGCTGGCGGTTCAACGATGCTATAATGCTACTACTGCTGCTGATGATGATGACGATGGAGGAGGTTATGATGACGTGAACGTTGACGTCATGTGGTGCTGGTTGCAGCTGATATACTTCCGCACGTGGCTGGCTACAGTTCCGTCAACGCTGTCCGGCCTCAACGCGTCGTTGCTGGTCCGCGACGCTAAAACCAAGCGCCTGCGAGTCAACTACGACCCACGCATCAGAGAAATGCTACACGAGGCCGAGTATTTGATGAAGCTCAACCTCGACATCGGGTCACTGGCTCTCAACTTGTGCATGGACGAGGATCGACTGAAAACCACCAACGACCAGTCAGTTCTTCGTCGTCGTCATTGACAGTCTCGTTGTCACTGTGCGCCTATGACGAGGTGGCGGGAAAAGGTCGAAGTTCAGCATTTTCGACGTAATGTTTGACGGACAGAGAAACAGACAGCATGTATCGCGCTTGCATGCAATGTCGCGCGGTAGATAAGAAGGAAATTAAATACAAAGTGAATTTATGCAACATTATGTGCTTGCATATATATGAATACCGCGGCAGGTTACGCGCGGCTGTCTGTATAGGTTAAATGACTTACTGAAGAGCTACGATCGTCTGGAGGACGTGATTCCTCTGTGCCTGCTTCCCGTCTTCAAGCCGTACCTGAAACGAGCCGAGCGCGTACTTCAGCCTGCTGTCACGACTCACGGCTGGACTGCCCTCGTCATTGACGAATGTACGTTACAATCACTCCTCCACTGTCAATTATCTCGTTACCCGCACCACTTTCCTACTTTCTCCCCTTCTCAGTTGTCCCTTTGGGAATCAGCTAGGTGTCTGGTGGGGCGCTTAGGCTTCCCCGGTGTCGTCTGTGTCGAAGCTCTCGTGGCCGAAATGGATTTTAGTGCATTTTCCACCATATAACGCTTCTGCTGACAAAATATTACTGAAACAACCGCTGGTCTGGCTGATTGAGTGCCACATCCAAACCAGGTGATGCCGGAGCCCAGAACGGATATGGCGGATCTCAGACTCACTCAGCACACTTTAACTCTTGATCAAGACGTTCAGCGACGTTTCACATCAGACGTGGTTAATTTACGCGTTTTTGGCTTATTAGTCACGCTGACGATAGTCGCGAGGTAGGGTGTTCACCGGCGTTTGTCTGTTTGTCTGTCTGTTTTTCCGAACGATATCTCAAAAACCGATGCAGCTAGGATCACCAAAATTGACATAGAAATGTTCCACCATGAATGCTGGAAACCCATTTATTTTGTGGTCAGAAGTTTAAAGGTCAAGGTCACGAGGCACAAAAATCTGTGTCGGTCTTCAGGCAGAACGCAATATTGCCGCTAGCTGCGTTTGTAAGCAATGCTGGGTTTTCCCTGCTGCAGTGCTCCGGCGCACAAGCCATGCTAGCAAAACCGGGTTTTCTTTTAGACGGACCACCGATTTTTCCGTGCGTGTAGTTTTTCGCAGTCAGCCAGAGGCAGAAACATTGCCGGCGTGGGTCATGCACTCTTGTGAGTGCTGGCTTCTTCTAGTTCGGCTTACATCGACCGAGCGAAATCGGTCTGATGGTTGCTGCTGATGGTGGTCGGCGTAGTTATTGACGAGTGTCGTACGACGATGGAAGACATCAGCTACCTGGCCGAGCGCTGTCGAGACATCCTGCTCTATCGCATCGAACTCGTGCTGGAGGAGATGACCAAGGTACGGCTGTACGACCTGCCGACCGACGAACCCGTCACAACCGAAGAGTTTCTTCAGATGATCGAAGCGTGTTGTCAGACCGGAGCCCAAACACTTGCCAAGTAGGCCTATACGGCTTCTAATTGGCGATCCGTCTGTTTCGTTGCACAGAATAATTATCTCCGCCACTTTTGGTGGGGGTACTATTTTCACTGCCATTTGTCTGTTTGTCTGTGCGTTTGTTTGTTAGCAGGCAACTCAGAACGTTATGGATGGCTGTTCATGAAATTTGGGGGAGTGATTATGCACCATCAAACAGTTGATTAAAGTTTGGAAATATTCCTGAACATTTGTATTGCATTTATAGATACGAGTAGTCCGTTATTGAGTCGATTGGTGTGAAAGGTGAAGCTGAAGTTGGAAAAGCCGACCATGGTAGTTACGTACGACGTGTAGGTACAGCATGGCAGTGGACAAATCCGTGAACGACTTACTGGCGTTGGTCAAGTCGACATTGAGTGCGGAGGAGATAGCGGTGATGAGCACGCCCGATACACGCAACAACGAGCCAGATGCCTACACTGCCCTGCAGAATCACTTCACACAAAAGAACACGGACGCCATCATCAAATGTGCGTACTTCATGTCATCATGTGCGTTCTGTAGTGGCACTGGCGGTATGTTTGTCTGTATTGTATGTTTGTATTTATGTCTGTCCGCTTGCATATATCAGAATCCCATGTCCAAACTTCACGAAATTTTTTTCCGAGCTAGTTACCTATGGCCGTGGCTTAGTCTTCTGACGATAGTGCAAAATGGTCGGTTACGACGGTTAGCCAGCCTGGCATCGAATCCATTAGTCACTGTCCTCATTTTAGAACTTTGGACAAATGGTCAGTGCCTCCACACGTTTGGTACACGGATGAGCTGGCGTGTAACGTTGAAGGTACTCGACTGTCTCTGGACGCGATCAAGCGTCGAATGCAGAACTCATCGAGCAGCCAGTTCTCTTCGTCGTCGTCGTCACGTGACGTCGGCTCGGCTCTGCCCGGCCGTGACGATCGTCCGCCGCCGCTATTCATCGCCGACGTAGTCCTCGTCATCCCGAAGATCGTCGTCCAGCCGAGCTTCGACAGCATCCAGGCCACGCTCAACAAGTGCGTCCACAGGGTCATCCGCGTCGCCGAGGACGTGCCGCCGTGGGAACACCTGGCCATTCAGCTCGGTCATCAGAAACAGGTGCGCGCGCGAATTTTATGATGAGAAAAACGTACTGCATTTTCTGCCTTCCGCCGTGAAGCGAGCGCGTTTTGAGACGCTTGGAATTTGTCGTTTTTTCCCGTCTGACTGTTTCAGCAGCATTTGTAAAAATTGTGGATAAATTTTCGTTACCGACGCACTTTGTGGCCTAGGTAGATCGATTGTATTCTCATTTACTTTTGAGCAAAATATATATGATATATGATATGATATGATATGAATTGGTCTGTTGGGTGTGTGTGTGTGTGTATGAATCCAGACGGAAACGCATTTTTTTCACGCATGCGCAGAGCCGTAACGGCTGAATTGATTCAAACCAAATTTTGCATATGGACTCTGTGAAACAGAGTGATATGCAAAGTGATATTTCATTGGGCAGCTATAATTCTAGGCTGGATGGATGCCACTACATATTTTTGTTATAGTACCATACGACAAGTGCCCTACGTGCCCTATATGTTTCCGCGCCCTTGCTTGTCATTGGCTTTTAAAGTAGCGTTCTTACTGCGGTCGTTTACGGTGCGTAACGGCCTTCGACGGTCGTAACATGCCGTCGACGGCGGTCGACCGCGATCGAACGTGTGCGAACGTGGGGGACGTTCTCAAAATCTAACATTGAAGGCGTGCTACGACCGTCGACGGCGCGCTCAATGCTAGATTTTAAAGACCGTCCCCCACCGACGGCACGTTACGACGGTCAATAGCCGTTACGCGCCGTCGACGGCACGTTACGACCATCGACGGCCGTTATGCGCCGTAAACGGACGCAGTGAAAACGCTACCTAAAATAACACTGCGCATTGCGCTACCTCGCATACGCGTGACATGCATACTGTATATTGACAGTGGGGTATTAGGCGTGAATTGTGAAGCAAGAATTGTACTCTGACACGCATCCTGACTTTGATGAATATTTTGCGAGATATATCATGTGACTGCGTGACTTTTGACACTGACCCGCAATCACTTTGATCACGTGACACTGTCCCGTGACCCACTTCATGACCTTGTGACATTGCGTAGGCCGAGTCCCAGTCCGGTGACGCTGATTCTGGCGACGTCAAGTCGTTCAAGTCTCTTGGGCGCATCATCGCAGAGCACAAGGACATCATGAAACTGTCGTACCAGCTCAGTTCCGTCATCGCGTCTCTCAGATCTGAAGTGAATGACGTCATCGGCGGCTTCAGCAACAAGTACGACGAGCTATGGAAGTCGGTCAGTATTCCTTTTTGTCCGCGCGACGCGGTGCTAGCGCGGTATTAGCTATGACCCCTTGTCTGTCCGTCCGTCTGTTGGTCGGTCACAAGTCGTAGTTCTATCAAAACGGCTGAACGGATCGAGCTCGTTTTTGACATACAGGCCACCTTCGACTTATTCAACATTGCGATGGAAGATAATTCGAGTATCTGCAAAAATACGGGTACTTCCTTTATGAACTTGTCCAAAACTGCACATCAATCATCAAGAGTGTTGTCATCTTAGGTGGACGCTCAGTGCGACAAGAAGCTCTGCTACTGCAGAGGGACCGACCTGCCTACCAAACTTGAAGTCTCTATCTCCACCCACTACGAAGGGATTCAAAATGTGGAAAATGGGGTGGTTTGGAGTAGGTAGGGGTCACCCAAGGTCATTGAAAATAGCGCAATTCAATAGAGCGCATACGAGTTTATATTAGCCTTCCATAGTAACTATGTCCCTATCTTGCACCGTTTCTGAGATGTTGGTCGAACATCGCCGATTTAAACCTACCCCACTTCCATTTGGCACCCCAGTTGGGGGTGATCCCGTTGGAATTTCGCCGAGTTTTTGGCATCAGAAAACTAGTGTTCCTGGTTTATCGTATTCGTATGGCGTTGTTTGTGTGATCCTAGCGTTATCCATCTTTGTAGAACTCCGACTTGTGACAGACAGACAGACGGACACACGATGATAGCATATACTGCATATACTGACGGTCGTCGGTCGCCAGTTTATCACACTGAGCGTCCACCTTTGTGGTCAACACGATGAACCTAACGCGTCGCGTCGCGCGGGTCTATCTGCAGCAGCGAAGACTTGTTGTTTTCATTAGCTTAGCTTCTCACCGACGATAATGAGTTTTGATTTTACAGAGCGTTTTGATATGCATCGATACTGCCAGACTGCCGGTCGTCCTTAACGATTTTCAGACTCTGCGCCAGACCAATACGGCTGTTACAGGCTGGATCATAGTTATTGCCACGCCGTCGAAAATGTTTGAAACACGCGTGATTCGTCAGTTAAATGTGACTGCTAAAGATGACATTATATTCATCTTTATTTTACCAACCCGTAGCAACATATATACCGCCGTTTGACTTAACGATATGTGTGTTAAGTCGTTCTTTGGCGTACGATATTTGCATAGTTAACTTGACGAATGTGGACCTTCGACCAGTTTTAAAGATGCCATCACGAGCCCAGCAGTATATTACAGCCAGTACTTAAAAGAAATGTTCACTGACTAGCTGTATTGTTATATTTTATTAGGCCTCATCGCGTGCACGCAGTGCATAGATGCGGCCTTTTGCTATAGATATCGCACGTAGCGTGGTCTGTCTGTGTTGCTTACATGGATGAGCTGTGGAAAACGGCTGAACTGATCGAGATGCCGTTTGCAGGGCTGACTTTTGTGAGCTCAAGGAACAATGTATTTGATGGCGGTCGAGAACCCCCTTCGCGGGAAGGGACAATCTTGGGGTTGTCGGACCTATTGAAAAGCACTGGGAGTCTCTGCTGTGGTGCACTCAGCAAAAGGGATAATCCAATCCTCATTAACGGCACAACAGCAGAACTGCTGCAGTCGACAGTACTGCTATGCTCCCGACTTCAGTCGCTATCACATTACATTGTCTCCGGTGAAACATTTGCCCTTGCGATGCGGCCTTTCGTCAAAATTCTGTGACCACTTGTTATTAAGTAACGACAGCAGCCGGGGCTGATGTTGCAGAACATGCAGACAAAGGTGAACGAGCTGATGGCAACGAAACCGATCATGTCAGAGTTCGATGGCATCTTCCGTCACTACACAGTGCGTTACGTATATCTAATCAATCGTATTCAGTGAATTAGAGTGACTTGTTAGTATACTGGATCCGCCAGTTACTTGAAGGATTCAGAGGCATTGAAACAGTAGTTGTTTAAACAGTAGGGCCTACTTGTTTGCTGTGTATAGCACTAATTCTAATAGCTGGGATTTTTGTCGTAACAGTGATGATATTGTGAAAGTCGGTTCCATGTGTCATTTTCTGGCAAAGATATAATAATCAAACATCAATTTCGACATGGCATGAAACGATAAAAGTTATTGATTTAAGAAATAGTCATCATGCAGACGCTTGACTAATTTACGGTGTTGGAGTCGAGACATTTTTACCGCGCGACGCTATACTGGCGCGGTATATCCTTTCGTCATGTGTCCGTTTGTCTGTCTGTCCGTCCGTCTGTCTGTCAGTCTCTCTGTCACAAGCCGGCACTGTACCAAAATGGCTAAACGCCGGATCACGAAAATAACGCCATACGATAGCCCAGGGACTCTAGTTTTCTGATACCAAAATCTAGACGAAATTCCAACGGGGTCACCCCCAACGGGGGCACCAAATAAAAACGGGGTAGGTTCAAACGGCAATTTTCGACCAATATTTCGCTATCTGGCAAAAACCGTACAAGATAGGGACATAGTAACTATGATACGTTAATAGGAACTCGTATGTGCTGTATCGATTGGTGCTATTTTCAGTGACCTTGAGTGACCCTAACTACCCCAAACTACCCAATTTTCGACATTTTCGTCTTTTATATATTCGTAGTGAGTGGAGTTAGAGATTTCAAATTTGATAGGTAGGTTGACGGTAGCATGTGCTAGCCCATGGATGGCAAACCATCCCTGAAAGGGGCGTGGTTAGGTCACGTGAACCATTTAAATTTTGGTAGGCACCAACCATATCGCTGGAACGGCTGGGCGATGTTAGCTTAGTTCGCCGGTAAGTGTCATAAACGTTTGATGGTCGTCGGACAACTGTTGATCACACCCACCGTCGAGATCTGTATTCATCAGCTAGGCCAAGTAGAAGAAATGGTTTGATTACCATATGATGTGATACGGAATGTTTAGCATGCGCCGAGCCTCTGCGTCGCGCAGGTCTGTCAGTGGCAGCGGAGACTCTTGTTTTCTAAGTTAGAGACATTTGCCAAGACGCAGGTGTTAAAACACATTAGAGTCTTGCAGCGTCGCATTAACGTCTGTTACACATCAAACATCAAACTAAAATATGTTTCTGGGAATCAACAATAAATAAGTAAACAATAAGTAAATAGGCCTACTTTCAGCAACAAGTGCCGAAGTGTTGCAACATTTTATTACTCGTCCTATAAGACTGAGCCAAGATGAGACGTGAAGTTCGAGAAAGAGTCGACACAAGACACAGTTGTCGAGATTGACCTAAGATCGAGACGGGAAAAACATGTCCGAGACGTCTCGAGACAAGACGCATGTCTCAACACTCTATCACTGCTAATTTACTTAATGTACCAGTCTAACGGTCTTGTATGACGGTCGAATGTGGATGCAGAGCCTGGAGGAAGAGGTGAGCGAGCTGGCCGGCATGCTGAGGGTCGGCGCCGTTCAGTTGCAGACGGAGCAGCTGCGGACGGCGTTGGCGGTCGAGTGCGCCGCCTGGAAGCAGGCGTACGCGCGCCAGCTGAACCGTCACTGCGCGGACGTCATGGACGAGCTGCATAAGTACTTCCGTGTCATGCAGCGTCGGCTCGACCACCCACTGCGCGACCTCGAAGACATACGCACCTACAAGGTGACTTGAAGTTGAGCGCCAGAGTGTACGAAAGTCGAAAACTAAAAATGGTCGGTTAGCCAGCCTCCAGAGGGCGTAGATAAATCACTGATTGACCCCGTTTACTGGAAGTTGTTAGCTGTGAAATTAGTATATTTGTGTTTCAAAGTTATGTTCAGTGCATAGATAGTGGTGAACTGTGACATTTGAATTTCACAAGGTGTGGCCTCAGAGATGGACATGGGTTGAGTCGGTCCATGGCCATGGGTTTTGTTGAACTGGGTTAGGTTGGGTGAGGTTTGGTCTGATTTTTGTCACTTTTTCATGGCTTAGGTTGGATTGGTTGAATTTTGTTTCTTGTGCGAGGAATCAGCCAGCATAGTTGTTACATATCAACCGGACTCTGGCGTATGAGAATGACATATTTGTTTTGTGGTACTGTAGTGGAATGTAATAACACGATGATCGTGTAGTACAGTTTTCGACACAGAAGCGTCTTTGATATCTACAGCCGTGGGTTGGTTTGGGTTAGGCCAAGCGTCTGATGGGTCGGGTGGTAAAGAAATGACCCATGTTCGTCTCTGGATGGTTACTAGCGTCTCAACGAAGTAATGTCGTTTACTGCTACGAGACCGTACCTCACTTATGACGAACATATAAGCTGTTTTCAAAATCGCTGTTTTGTTTTGTGATGTGCACTGTGTCTCAAACAAGTATGTCGGACTGTCAGTTCTCCCTATTGTCGGGCCGAAATGCACGCTGGCCGCGCCGCATGCTGTCGCCTAGTGAGTCACGTTGAGTGCGCCGACGAAACAGACAGACAGACAGACAGACAGACAGACAGTCCAACCGTTACTTTACGCTTACCGCTAAACGCGGCCAGCGTAAAAACAAGGCACTTGACTTCTTATCATAACTTTGGCAAATGCAACGCTTTTTAACCGGCAGATTCCCAAACAAATTTTGATTTTTAAGGAAATTTTGTGCGGAAACGTTATAAAAATTTTCCACCTCACCTTAAGTCTGCTGTGGTTCTCCACTACCTTGTGAATCTTGAAAATTACATTTGCTGCCGATTTTACTGGCATATTGCATGTGAGACCTCAGACGTCGTTTTGCAGTATGAAAGTATGAACTGTGGTGAGCGCGACTGAGTTGGAGGAGGCAATAAAAGATTGTGTGTTGTTGCTTTGAAACTAAAATGCGCGTCAGATCTCAGTGAGATTTTGGTTGACTATTCCATGCTCGTCTGCGTGCGTGAAAGGTGGCTCTGACGGATATTCGCGAAGCGGAAATTCGCATTGATCTAATGATTCTTCCAGTGGAAGAAGCGTACGTGATGCTCAACAAATATCAGCTGACTTTTAACGACGGCAACGCCGAACGCGTCGATACCATCTCGTACAGCTGGAAACTCCTTAAGCAGCAGGTTTCGGTTTCGTTTTGTCATCGTGTCACGCGTGCGCCTTAAGCTTTTTCTCTTATTACTGGCCCGCCTAATGGGCCAGTATTGTTTTGCACGCTGTCGCCTGTCGGCGTCGTCTGCCGTCTGTCATCGTCTGTAACGTGCGTGGGCGGTCGGCCGCCGCCGAGCCGGGCGCGTGGCCGGTCCATCGGCCGACACTGCCCGGCGGGAGAGTACCGTTAGGGCGACAGGTTGTTTCTGTTTCGGTTATTGTTGGAATGGAAATGAGGAACTCACACGCGTACGACTAGCTTCCTTGATGAAGCGCACTCGTGACAAGCCGTAATCTTATCAGGTTAAGCGGTAGCGATAAAAGGCCATTCACGTAATGGGCCAGTATTGTTTTGCACGCAGCCGTCTGTCGGCGTCGTCTGTCGTCGTCTGTAACGCACGTGGAAGGTCGGCCGCCGCCGGGCCGGCAGTGTAGCCGGTCCGGCGGCCGACACTGCACGGCGGCACAGTACGGTTACATCTAGTTAAAGCGACACTTTGTGTTTGAATTGCATTTCAACATTTTAATTTTACAGCTGTACACATTTTCTTAGAACTGTACAGTTTTAGAATTTGCGAGGAACTGCGCGACGTTAAAAATCGTGCGTTATCGTGATGTGACAGTGTCAGCAGATGAACCTCAAACTGCAGACGGTACAACCGGAGTTCCTAGCCAAGCTGCTTCAAGACGTCGACGTTTTCAAGACTGACGTCAACAACTTCGTGGACGAATATACCGACAAGTCAGTATCTCCACAGATGCACGTACGTGTAGCTTAATGCTGATGGTAGAAAGCTGTCGTCGGTCGTCCGGCATACATTTGGGAAATGCCAGCTCAAAGAATGAAGATCGGTATGCTAGCATACCGATCTTCATTCTTTGAGCTGGCATTTCCCAAATGAGGGGAGAATCGCAACATGGATGCACGCATTAACACCGCGATTACTCCCTCTACGCCTGATAAAAATTTGGTGATCTTTGGTACAGTAACCCTGACTCTTGCAGTCGCGTTTACTCATGGCGGGCTACACGGTGAGCTTTGCCACACATTTCTAGTTCTGTCTGATATGGCGTTTTGCTGGTGTGCGCTGAACCTGACAGCGGTCCGATGATCGACGGCATCCAGCCACGCGAGGCGTCCGATCGTCTCAACTTCTTCATGGTCCGCTTCGACGACCTGTGGCGCAAGTACGTGACGTATTCGGGCGGCGAGCAGCTGTTCGGTCTCGAGGTGACCGAGTACCCGGAACTGCAGCGCGTCCGCAAGGAGCTGAACCTGCTGCAGAAGCTGTACGGACTGTACAACGACGTGCTGGAGAAGGTCGGCGGATACTACGACACGCCGTGGCACGACATCGACATTGACGTTATCAACACCGAACTCATCGACTTCCAGAACAAGTCAGTAGCACGCCACACCCACCCAGCTTCACATACGGTGGACCCGGTGGGCCGGTAAAAACTAAGCCCATACTGGTTTTAATGCCAACTAGAAAAACTGTCCTCGATCGAGGATCGAGGTCAAACCGACCGCGTTACTGCGTTACCCCGTCAACTTGCGGGACATTGACCTTTGACCTTGACTTATGACCTTGTATTGAATGATGGATAATATGAAGTTGGGGCGGTACTGTTTGATCGTTGCTCTCCTTGAACAATTTGGTTTCGATATCTCTGACCGTTACTGAGATGTGCTGATTGACTTGTCTGTTGTCGACGATGTGTGAAAAGAGTTTTTCAACATGTCGAACATTCACAATGGCCACTGTTACTTTGCATCTTTCTGTACACGTGGAGTCCAATTTTCTGAGATCAGAATTTTTGAGAGGACATATATATCCAGACCATACCGGTATAATAAAACTGGCATTATTTACTATATAACTATGTCCATAATTAGTTGCTGGTTAACTGACTGCGTTTTTGGCGAATAAACTTGTTCACTAATAAGTTTGAGAACGCATTCCTCAGAAGTTGTCCTGTCAATCAACCTTACAAAAATAAAGATGGCTGCTCTATAGAACGAACGTTTGGCATCGTCTGCTGTACCAAACGGAAACGTTGTCATCCTTCCATCAGCTTTTATGGCCAGCGTCGTGTATACGTTATCAGGGCGCGTGATCATTTGAATTGAAGCGGGCAGGTGCGTGGTCACGTGACAGGTGTCGGAAGCTGCCTCGCGCGCTGAAGGAGTGGCAGGCGTACAAGGACCTGCGCAAGACGATCGACGACTTCAACTCGACGTGTCCGCTGCTCGAGATGATGGCCAGCAAGTCGATGCAGCCGCGTCACTGGGACCGCATCGCCACCATCACTGGGCACGTCTTCGACGTCGACGCCGACAACTTCCTTCTGAGAAATCTCATGATGGCGCCGCTGCTGCAGAACTCGGAGGACATCGAGGTAACTAGTTGCTTGACCGTCGTAAACAACGCACATGCAATTGAAGCTACCTAATTAACAGAAAACAACTGTCCAAAGGAATTTGGCAAGAGGCCACATCGCCATCTTGTCACCCCCCGCGGCGGCGAATACGTTCGTCTGCCGCGTGTGCTCGACAGCACATGCTTCTTCGGCGGGTACGTTATAATGGGCCAGCTCTTATTCCCTCCCCTCAAAATTGGCCCTTTTCGTGGGAGATCTGGACCCCATGTAACGCATGGTTCCTTGGACCCATGTGAGTAAGCCCCAAACGGCATCTCGGTCGGTTCAGCCGTTTTTGCACAGCTTACCCAACACACAGACAGAGACAGACAGAGACAGACAGATACACCGACACACCGACACACACATTAGTAGTAATAGGCCGCATCTGTGCACTGCGTGCAGGCGATGCGGCCTAATAATACAGAAAAATATTACAAAACCAAATACTAATAGTTTCAGTTACATTTTCTGTTATATCGGGATTGCGCATTCGGCCGAGACCACCCATATCCTTTGGCCGCACACTAGACGGTCTCAGCTCGGAGCGGCCACATAAGGCTGCCCGCTGAAAGGTGAGCTGATCGTCGGTGAGGTTCAGGTAAAGTTTTGGCGCTGTACAGGACGTGTGCATCTCGGCGGTGAAAGAGCGTGACATCGAAGCTAAACTGAAGCTTGTTGAGAATGAATGGAGCGCACAGAGATTCCAGTTCTCCACCTTCAAGACTCGCGGAGAGTTGCTACTGAAAGGTAACGAGGATTCGACGTGTTTCATGACGTTATGTCGACCAATAGCTATATATTTTACGCCTTGGATCGCAGAACGCCTATTCGCCTGACGGAGTTCTGCTCTGCTGCCGTAGATCCGCTGAATGGAACTGTTTGCCACTGAAGGCAAACTGAAATTTCATCTGTTTGGGCAATGAAAAACATCGACCGGCACCGCTGTGGCATTTCTATGATTTTGGCATCCTGATACCTACTTATTTACTTACTTACGTACTTACTTACTTAGTTATTGCAGCTGTGCTCTCCCTTGATGATATGTCGGTCTTATCGAAGCAACTGTCTGAGCAATTGAAGAAATGGTCAGTGTTGACCAAGAGTAATATATACATACGATCTATTTTGTCTTTTGGTCTGAATAATAGTTTTACCACATTGTATTTTTGTTATGCCTATTAAACTCTTTGTTCTAATTGTTAGTACGTGTGCTTTTTAGGCGATTTGACGGTGACGTCGATGGAAGACAGTCTGATGGTTCTTGGTTCATTGCTTGGAAACAGGTGACTTCTCACTGAAAATGTTTTCGTCACATGTCTCTATTTTCAATGACAACAGATGCATAGTCAGTTTGGCGAACTGAACAAAGTGTAAGTTTGGCGGTCACTTGATCAATTAGGGATGAATTATGCTTTCATAATTTTGCTTGTTTGCTGTAAATACAGTCCCGAGGGAGGAGCTGTTCTGAATGATTCCTATGTTGGGTAGTGTCGGCAGCCTCTACGACATACATTTAGATAGTGTCAGTCCACAATGTATAAATGAGACAGACAAGATAGACATAACTTACTTACATTACTTACTTACTTACTTACTTACTTAAAAGACAAGATAAAACTGCTTACGAAAGTAAAAGCAATTACATAGCGCAATTGCTCAACATGATAAACGTGAGCAAACAGAGTCATTAGCGGCCGAAAACGAATACCTGACAAACAAAGCAAAGTTAATGTCTACTCAGTCTACTGTACAATCTGTTAGTTTAGTGCGTAAGTAGGCTTATGTTACGCTGGCTAGCTGACTGGTTGTTGAGTACACGTTGATATGGCGCTTCCATGTAATACCGGTATGTTTACCTGTCAGGTACAACGCGCCATTTAAGCCGAAGATCCAGGAATGGGTGTCGAAGTTGACGGCGACGACGGAGATCATCGAGAACTGGCTGGTCGTTCAGAACCTCTGGATCTACCTGGAAGCGGTGTTCGGCGGCGGAGACATCGCCAAGCAGCTGCCGCAGGAGGCGAAGCGGTTCTCCAACATCGACAAGGCGTGGCAGAAGATCATGCAGCGCGCGCACGACTTTCCCAACGTCGTGCACTGCTGCACCGGCGACAACACGCTCAGTCAGCTGCTTCCGCACCTTCAGGAACAGCTCGAGATCTGTCAAAAGTCTCTCAGCGGGTCAGCTCTCAACTGCCGCCCAACTGACAGTCTGCAGTAGCGCATAAAACGCTTTTTTTGCATTTTTTTATTTTTTTTTTCACATTTAACGTTGTTAATGTTTTCGTTTTTATGTCAACGTTTATACATCTGTGGAGTAGGACGCCTTACATTTCTGGGAGTTGCTAAACATGGGAAGACAATACTCGGTAACCATTGGCGTACAACTTATTACAAGTAAAATGATACGGATGCGGAAGTTAGTTTTTAGTTTTTTGGGGGTGGACTTCACAATCTGAGGCTCACGTTCTTGCAACAGAAATCATAACGATCACAGGAAGTAATAAAAACCGTCTGTTTCACAAATCGTTCCCTCCACACGCTGTCTTCATAGGCTGGACTTAGACCGGATCTTCTGGGTTATTCTTTTTATTATTTCTAGTTCCTTGTTATTACCTAAGCCGACGGCAGTAGCGGGGGGTAGGGTTAATAACTCCGTTTGTCTGTCTGTGTTTAGCATGATATCTCAAAAACGGATGCAGCTAGGATCACCAAGCTTGACACGGAAACCTTCCCCGATAAATCCTGGAAACCCATTTATTTTGAGATCTAAGCTTAGTCTAATGCATTGTCGGCATGGGCTTTGCACTCTTGTGAGTGCTGGCTTCTGGTTACTTGTATTATTGTTTGTGGTTCTGTGTGGTAGACTAAGCTGGTTATTTATCATATTTCCAGCGAACGCCAAACATTTAGTACGTAACGTATCGTATTAAATTTATTACGCTGACCGCGTCCATAGCGGAAAGCGTAATGTAACGGTCTGGCGTCCATCCGTCTGTCCAACTGCTTGTCTATCCCGTTGGCATAGTCACTGCGGCTCACCAGGAGGCAGCTGGCGATGCGGCCAGCGTACATTTCGGCCCGACAGTAAGGAGGACCGACGTACTGGTTAGTGGTATAATATTATGTTGAAAGAGTTTGCGGTTTCTGCTGTTTTGTTTGCAGCTACTTAGAAAAAAAGCGACTGCTCTTTCCACGTTTCTTCTTCGTGTCTGACCCGGCCTTGTTGGAGATTCTGGGTCAAGCCAGCGACTCACACACAATACAGGTTGAATAATCATTACTTGTGTTCTTGATAATAGTTACTTCGGCGAATAATTTATTTAGTGCTGTATGTAAACTTTTGTTGTTTGTGAGTACTGGCTCTTTGGTCAAACTGAACGCTGTTTTTAGTAGTGTTTTATCGTTGTCGTCTCGTAGCCATCAATGGCCCCGTAGTGTCGTAGTGTTGCGCTGCTAATTGGCCCTTGAGAACTTCATGTCGCCACAGATTGGTTGGAACTGTTGATATATCGTAACATCTGATCTACCCAATGGGACATTGACGGCCTAGGTCCACGTCTCAGTTTATGATCCAGTGTTTGCGTGACTATGTATAATATTCTACGTGATATTCGTCTGGTATATTGTGTTTTATTTTTTATATTGCTGCTGAGCTGTCTGCCTGGGTAAGTATTGTGTCTCTTCAGCCATATATGGCAAACAAAACAAACACCAATAATAATAATTATTATTAATGTGACGCGTTTGTTTCAGTCTCACCTGTTGAGCGTATTTGACAACATACGTTACGTGACGTTCGAGGAGAAGATGTACGACAAGATCGTCGCCATCATCTCGCAGGAGGGAGAAAACGTTCCGCTCCAAGAACACGTTATGGCCGTGGTAACTAATCACAGTCGCACTCGTTCATCATTTGCCTTGTAAGCGATTTGTCAACTTTTACGACGAGATAGAAAACGAGCTCAGCAGCTGCTGGAAAGGCTGACCTCTGCGTATCCATAGCCGTATAATATTTTAACCCATTTTGCCCAGAGTTCCAAAATGGGGACAGTAAGTAAAGAATCCGATGCCAGGCTAACCGACCATTTTTAGTTTGTGACTTTCGGGCACTCTGGCTCTCAGGGTTGAGCGCCAGAGTGCCCTAAAGTCAAAAACTAAAAATGATCAGTTAGCAAGCCTGGCGTCGAATCCCTGAATTAGTGTAGCTATTTTGGGAACACTGAGCTAAAATGGGTTAAGTGTAATACCCCACATCCGGCGATGTTTTCATTTCAGTGTTACAAAGTAACTGTCTTCTATGGTAGCCCCTCACCAGAAATCAACTCAGTCCATTTAGTCGATTAGCCACAATACGCCAACGTCACACACAGACACACAAACCCGTAGGATAAACCGAACCGTTACCATGGTTGGCTAATAAATTTGTCTGAATATCGTTTGCCAATACAGCGTATTGTGTTACCTGCAAATATGTACTGCGTTGCTGATTGCTTGCCATTCTGTCTTATCTCTCTATCTGTTGTATGCATAACCCACTGATTTATAATAGTAACAATGATGTGTAATTAATTTGTCGTTTATTCCATATTGAAGCATACGTGTGGGACGTACGTTATTTTTTGAAACGTGCGCACGTATGGTATGCGTGTTTTATACACATCGAGCTATGATTCCTTCGCCTCCGGTAGGATCCGGTGCGATCAGTGTGTCTCTTTCTCTGTTTGTGTGTGTGTGTGTGCCTGTCTGTCTGTCCACTCGCATGTCTCAAAAACTACACGTCCAAAATTCACGAATTTTTCAATACACGTTACCTGTGGCCGTGGCTCGATCCTCTTTTAACGACATTGCAATGCTTTATGTACTTCCGGTTTTGTGGATGACGCCATGTTTTCACACAGTGGGGCCAATGTGCCAAAATCAAGCACGACGTTGTTTCATCAAGTTCGCCAGATGGCGGCACCCGGGCGAAGTTGCTGTCTACGACTGCAGACTTGTTTATTCCGTGTGTACACTGCCTACGGTATTTGTTCCTGTAGGGCAACGTAGAGAACTGGTTGGCGGATCTGCTGAAGAAATCTCGACGCACTGTTCACTCCATTATCTGTCGTGCCGGAAGTGCTATTGCCGAACCCAACTTCAACCTGCTCGACTTTCAGTCAGCATTCCCTGCCCAGGTTTGAACCAACTTGTACAGTATGATCGTTCTCACTACGTACATGTAGATTACATTGTCGTAGAATCGTCGCTCGATGCGCGACTGGAACGAGAAACAGAAATGGTTTAAGACGGTTCGGAATGATTATCTACGCCGAGGGAGTCGTGGGGGTAGGGTTTTCACCAGCGTTTGCCTGTTTGTCTGTTTGTCTGTTTTTTGTACGATATCTCAAAAACCGATGCAGCTAGAATCAGCAAACTTGACAAAGAAATGTTTCACGATGAATCCTCGAAACCCATGTATTTTTCGGGTACAAAGGTCAAAGGTCAAGATCACGAGGCACAAAAATGCAGCGACGGCGTGGGTTTTGACACTCTTGTGAGTGCTGGCTTCTAGTTATACATGTGTTCAACGGCTGTTACGCGAATGATCGGGAAGAGAATGGTATTTTTATGCTATATATACGCAATCGCCTATACTACGGCGCGGATACACCACACTTGGTTGTCAGGCCTGCGTCGAAATTCCCGCTCAACCGCCCAACTGTTTCCGCAGACTAGCCCCAAAGTAGTCCAACTTACTGTCTCCCCTGAATTCACTTTAATTCGACCCGGTCTCTTATCTCGGCACTTGCTCTCAGCTCTTATTTTGTGGCGTTACGACGGTTGGATTGTTTGCGGCGCAGGTGGGCCTGCTCGGTCTGCAGATGATCTGGACTCGAGACAGCGAAGTGGCGCTGCAGCTGGCTCGCACCGACAAGAAGATCATGTCGATGACGAGCGACATGTTCCTCGACATTCTCAACGAGTTTATCGAAGTCACCACGCAGGAACTGACGCGCATGGAGAGAACCAAGTACGAGACGCTTATCACGATACACGTCCACCAGAAAGACATATTTGACGATCTGGTGACTGCGACGTTTCTTATTAGGCTACCAGCCACTTCAGTGGTCCGGGTAAAGCGTTTGTGTGTATGTGTGTTTGTCGGAGTGTCCGAACAACAAATTTTAAAATAAATCACATTTAAGCTAGATATGTGGCGTGCTCTAGTTTGTCTTGATCCTTTCTTACTTAAGTTTGAAGGTCAATAACGTAGGTCAAAGTTCAAGTTACAGGATGAAAAATGTTCCTAATTTGGCCTTTATGTACATTACGAGGTGACATATTTTACGGATTTACGTTATGATGTGACGTATGTTTGGTTGTTTGTCGAGTTTATTGTGCTAAAGTGGTCGGTGCGACCTTGAGCGAGAGCTTTTTAATGAAGTAAGGCACCAATACTGATATTACTTCTGCTAGGATAAGCATCGCTTAGAAACAAAAACATGCGCATATACAGAAGCCCAAACTTTGCCCGAAGGCAGGATTTCCACGCTAAAATTAATGTTCCAAGTTTCGTAAAGATCGGTGCATGCTTTTAGCGGCAGAGGCGAATAAGCAGACCGACTGCGTGATCACAGTGCTGTAGTTGACGTCATACAATTTGCGGTGATTTGTGGTATTCAGGCAGACCAGTCGCTTATATTATTCATTACTGGCCCGCCTACACATAGTATAGGGGCAGACTAGTAGCTGGCGTCTGTCATTGTCTGTCGTCGGTCGTCATCTGTAACACTCACATATGCAATGTAACTCACCAGGGGCAGCAAGCGACGGTGGGCCAGTAGTGTTACGTCCCGTTAGGGTGACATCTTGTTTCGTTATGCGTGCATTAACTTGATGTTTCATTTTGTCAGCCTGTCGCAATCAGTCGCTGTTCTTCTGTTTCTATCGCTATCACTCTTTCTGTACACTCATTCATGGCTAATACGTCTCTGGCTAAAACGTCTCTTATGCAGATCCCATCCAGCTTGAACGATTCGTATGACTGAGACCGACGCCTTCAGAATGCCTTTGTTTAGGACGTCTCATGCAGGAGCTTTTTTTCTATGGTTGTGAACCGCAGAAAGCGCAGCGCATCAAGTCGCCGGCCGACTTCGAGTGGCTGAAGCAGTCGCGGTTCTACTACAAGGAGGACGAGGACAAGTGCGTCGTGTCAATCACCGACGTCAACTTCAAGTACATGAACGAGTACCTCGGCTGCATTGAGCGTCTCGTCATCACGCCACTCACTGACAGGTCTGTACCGTACGATGCAATACAGCGAGAAAGTCCTTGTGTTCATTGACGTCAGTCAAGATCAGATAGACTGTGTATAGCAAATGTGTTCATGATATAAAGTTATAATTAAACATTAGATGGTAAAACAGTTTTTACTTCGCCCGCAGTAGGGGTGTGAAGTATTGTGATAAGCATGTCTGTCTGTTTGTTTGTTTCTTCGTCTGTCTGTCTGTCTGTTTGTGTGTCTCAAAACCGCACGTTCATATTTACCAATCTTTTGTACATGTTACCTGTGGCTGTAGCTCGGCCCTCCTCTGACATCGATGCGATACGTTATGTAATTCCGGCTTTGTGGATGACGTCATGTTAGATATAATGCAGGGAATAGGCTAGAATCATGATGACACGTATATTTCGTCCAGTTCACCAGGAGGCAGCACCAGTCGGTCGACAAACAGCTTGTTTGGTCGTGATCGCCAAGTGGCGGCCGGTCAGTAAGTAAGTGCATGTACAACCAAGATATATTGCCTCGTGAATTTTGGGATACTGAGTCCGAAATGTCGCCGCCTACGATCGAAGTGCCGCCTGGGGCGAATAGGCCTATCCAGTTTCCCTTCTCGCCGCCACTGAAGCACGCTGTCGATGTCGTCGTAGGTGCTACATCACACTGTCACAGGCTCTCGGCATGTCACTCGGCGGCGCTCCAGCCGGCCCGGCTGGAACTGGAAAGACGGAGACGATCAAGGACATGGGACGCTGTCTCGGCAAGTTTGTCGTCGTCTTCAACTGTTCCGACCAGATGGACTATCGAGGTCTTGGACGAATCTTCAAAGGTAGGCGGCCACTTATACCTCGACTATAGACCAAAACCACAGGACGGTCTTGGAAAATTAAAACAAGTCATAAAAGTTTTGAATCATCGTTGGAAATTTATTTCTGGTCAGTTGTCAACGAATGATACATGGAAATAGCTGAGGAAATATGGAAAACACTTTTAATTACTTATACATATTATATGTTACGACTACGTACTGTTTACGCAAAATAGCACAATCGTGCCACACATTTCAAAACTTGCCAGACAGCCTTCAAGCCCTACATGAACATTTTCTTAGCTTCTGACTTTTATGTTTTGTTGTTTTTCATTAATTTTCGGTTTCCTTTGGAGTTATCCGTACAAGGTGTTTGTGCAGAAGTGCGGTAGTATTTATTTTCCGATTATTATGCCGGTGCACATCTATAGCGGTAAGCGTAATGTAACAGTCTGGCGTCTGTCCGTCCGTCCGTCTTTCTGTCTGTACCATGTTTTTCCAACCTTAATGGGGCGCGCGGCGCATACTTATCGTGACTCACCAGGAGGCAGCACGCGACGGGGCCAGCGTACATTTCCATCCGAGTATACTTGTCTTACATTGCGGTATGGCTTAGAACTGCGATGCTGTGTCCGTTCTGTGATCCGCTGTTGACGGTCTATGATTGACAGGCTTATCGATGTCTGGCTCGTGGGGTTGTTTCGACGAGTTCAATCGCATTGAGCTGGCCGCGCTGTCCGTCGCCGCACAGCAGATCGCCATCGTGCTGACGTGCAAGAAGGAGCGTCGCTCTCAGTTCGTCTTCACTGACGGAGACATCGTCAACATGGACCCAGAGTTCGGCATCTTCCTCACCATGGTCTGCAAACACATCTTCTTTTTCGACAGTCTAGCTTTTGGGTGGAAAAACCAGTCACAGTAGGCCTACAACGGAAAAAACTTACCTGTACTGGAAACGGCAAATGAGTAACAGCGGACCTAAATTTCAGGGTCGGTTAAATGTTCTTAAAGTGGCCGGTGCGACCCCAAATGTGTTCAGTGTTAGGCAAATGTGCTCGAGTAAACTTCTTGTGAGTTTTATAAAATTTATAAATATGGTTTAAGTTGATGAAAATCTAAACTCATGACCTCCGTGTTTCGTATTAAAACGTTTAGTAACTTCTGCAACTGGTTTGGGTGTTTGTTAATTGTATAAGTCGTGACAGGTCTGTAAATCGATCCGACGTCGTAGATTGTACCTGTCTAAATCTCTCAGGACTGCCTTCACGGATTAGGAATCGGATCCGATCCCTTGTACTCGACAGTTTTTAGGCCGCATCGCAGCAATAGTTCTATGCGGCCTATCGCTACAGACGGAATAGCGTGGTCTGTCTCTCTGTCTGTGTGCCTGTCTGTCTGTTGGTCACATTCGTGAGCCCTGCTAAAACGGATGAACAAATCGAGATGCCGTTTGGGTGGGTAACTCGGGTGGACCCAAGGAACCACCAATTAGATGGGGGTACCGATCCCCAAGGGGAATAGAAAATTTTGGGGGTTGTCCCACCTACTAAAAAGAATTGTGAGTCACTGCTGCGGTGTACGCAGCTGAAATCAATAACGGCATCAGCTCGATTGCTGCATTGCTCCAGACTGGCCGGTGTCATACTGACTTTTCCCCGTGAAAAATCCGCCTTCCTGCCATGAGGTTTCTTGTCCGATTTTTTGACCACTTGTTCTTTATAGTTTTTGTTTGCTAGTTTATCGACCACTGTATTGGTCAAAATGCAACAATCGATGTCGCCTGCGCTCGGTGTATATGTGTGTATGTTCGGAGAGTAACTTGTAAAGTGAATGTTTTTGACACATCATGGTCAAGCTCAAAGATGAAGGCCATAGGTCAAAGTTCACGGCACAGGAGGATAAAAGTGTTGTTAAAAATAAAGTTCGCAAGAAGGCTTTCTAGACTGATGTGGTTCATTGCAGTAGATTAGTCCATTTTGTCCAGAGTTCTAAAATGGTGACAGTGACTAAGGGATTAGATCACAGGCTGGCTACCGACCATTTTAGTTGACTTTCTGGCACGATGGCGCTCAGGGTTGATCGCCAGCGTGCCAAAAATTCAAAAACTAAAAATGGTCGGTAGCCAGCCTGAAATCCAATCCCTGCATTAGTGTAGCTATTTTGGGAACATTGAGCTAAAATGGGTTAAGCTGGATACGCGTTAGCTTTTCAGTACATCATATTAGATAACTGTATCGGTAATGATGATGTAGAATCCCGGCTACGCAGGCCGCCAAGAGCTGCCGGAGAATCTCAAGATCAACTTCCGGTCTGTGGCAATGATGATCCCTGACCGCGCCATCATCATCCGCGTGAAGCTGGCCAGCTGCGGCTTCCAGCAGAACCTCGTGCTCTCCAAGAAGTTCTACACACTCTACAAACTGTGCGAAGAACAGCTCAGCAAACAGGTATGTGTGTCGTTTATGTCACTCGCCTCTGATTGCCATTTTTCGTGCGCTGCTTCCTCGTTCGACTAGCGACTGAAACACGGCGGGCATGAATGCCGGTATTTATTATTTATTATGAAAATCGTACACAGAGTACAAGTAAAAAGAAAACAAATACAGACAGAAAAAAGACACAAAAATACAGACACACACATAAAAAAATGAAGAAATAAATCCAAAAGACGAATCACGTAATCAGCCGGTGCACAGAGCCGTAATAAAACACGAGATATCGTCGGCACTGAACATATTAGCACAAAGTTCAGGTTTATCTCTAAACAATAAA
>Ga0209780_1000204_pt1 | contig 29122 bp, 18 predicted proteins | sample WorMetexBAHAMAS2_FD_187384 | JGI IMG/M metagenome (GOLD analysis project Ga0209780, IMG submission 187384) | Marine gutless worms symbiont microbial communities from Max Planck institute for Marine Microbiology, Germany - Inanidrilus exumae... | ecosystem: Host-associated > Annelida > Digestive...
AATATGTTTTAATATCTAGCTTTGTTTTAGCGTATAAGAACTTAGTTAGATCACAGTTGGATTATTGTAATAGTGTATGGACACCATATAGGAAGTCGGATATCGAAGCCTTGGAGAAAGTACAAAAAAGGCAACTAAATTATTATCAAAAATTAGGCATTTAAAATACTGTGATTGTCTGAAAACTTGCAAGCTACCAACGTAGCATTATCGGCGGATTAGAGGGGATATGATTGGAACTTATGTTATAAGATATTATCTGGTAAATATGACTCGGCAGCAATACCAATTTTAACTACATCACCTACTCTAACAACTAGAGGAAACGATTTAAGATTACAAAAGAATCGTGCAAGATATGATCTTCGCAAATTTTTTTACTAATAGAATTGTTAATATGTGGAACAGTCTGCCTAATGATGTTGTGCATGCAGAATCTACTAACACATTTAAATCCAGATTGGATAAGTTCAAGAAATTATTTATGATTATCGTGCCGAAATTCAAGGATCTGGAAGTCGAAGTGTAATTTATTAGAAATTGTTTCGAAGAATTGCATTGTAGTCCTTGATTATCGAAGAGGCGGGCAAAGACTACAAAGAGGCTCCACGCCTGCGCTCGTATTTTTCGTCTACGTCTACGTCTGATCCGCAGCACAAGCATCCGCTAAACCTAGGCCTCTCTAAAGTGAGTTACTTATTTATTATTTGTTTCTATTTATAGTGATTGGCGTTTTGCCTTTTACGGTAGTGAGTCGCATATTGATTGTTAGTAAGTTTCGTGTTTGTGTGTGTGTGTGGGTGAAAATGTCAGAAATTTCAAAGCAAGAAAAGGTTCGATGAATTATGTTTATACTCATATTGAACTTTTACAGTGTGCTTGTATAGTAGAACGTGTACATATTGTGTAGCTGCATACAGATTATGCGTTTGTAGTTAACTTTCGTGTGACGAGTGCACTTCCTGCTCGTGTAAAGGCGTGTCTAAAATAGTTCCTAGTTCATCGTAGCAGGATACTGTAGAGTACTGTTGGCAGCAACATTTGTTATATGTTTCTGAGGCGTCACCGGCATGGTTGGTTACGTCTACATTGTCGTACTCATCGGAGACGGGAGAGGGGAGGGGGCGTGGTTCGTGTGATTCGGCCATGATGATTAAATGCATTCATGCTATTCCTGCTATACTTGTCATCTGAAAAAGTTGACAGTTTTCCTGTATAAACAGAATGGGAAGATAGGTGAGTATGCTATGAATGATGCAATCCTTGTGCAGTTGCACATATCCCGTGACACTATGTTCAGCTGGAGGTGTGTGGGGTCCGTAGAAATGTTGCATCGGACTAATCGGCCATAAATATTGAATATACACGGAAAAGCAATGGAAAATTGATAAATCACGTCAGTTAACACAATGAAAAGCTAACTGTCAATCGGCCTGTTAACCATACCGATATGGGTATTACGTCGGCTGGGTTCCGTGTTGTCATTCCATGTGCCACAGTTGATGAAAGCGCTTGTGCTGCAGCATATGAGAACGCTAGAGAACGAACCGATCTTGGTACTGATTCTCACCTCGGTATCTCACCTCGGATGGCCTTCCAGGGCAATGCGTCTGGGAGGCCTAGGGCTAAACAGAACTAGTGTGGACCACGTAGTGTGAACCACTGTGGTTCGAATCAGCGCCGGTTTGTTTGTTTGGACCGACGCCAATCGGCGGCGATGTGTCTTTTTGGGGGTCCACATGATCGGTTGAACGACGATGTATGAGCTCGTGCTCAGCGCATGTCCATCCTTCAGTGTACCTTGTCTGGCGCGGTGTGGACGAGTGGGGAATGTGGGGCAGACCTTCCAGTGATCAACTGGCTGCGCTTTGCATGACATAAAACACACACACCAAGATAACGACAATTAGGCTAAGAGTGAACATACGACTGACTGCGTGGCTTGAAATCGACATGAGACAGATTTTTATTTTGCATTAGGTCTGTATGCTAAGTCAGGTAACTATACTTTTGGGCCTAATTTCATGTGAAACCGTCACAGTTGCAGACGGTAGACAAGCACACGCATGGCGGTGACTTGTCTGAGAACAGTTAGTCACCACGACAGCGTTCGTTCGTTCGTTATTGTGGGCAGGGGTCCATCCTACTCTGGACCCCAGCACTCAGACCTTTATGTCGGTCCAATGCGCCAACCCATGGAGAGGAGGGGAATTGGTAGGTGTGTGCGGTGTATGTGCGAGTTGTGTAGGGTGGAGGAAGGGTTGAGTAGGCGTGAGCAGCTTGTCAGGTATTTTTAAGCGCGCTTTCTCTAGGCGTGGCCTACTGTCTGGCTAAGCCCGGACTGGCACTTATTCAGTGCCAGCCCTGACCGGCACTTATTCAGTGCCTAGCCAGTGGGCTTAGCCACATCTGTCTGCTTCGGCTCTCACGTCAGCGCGACTGATATCTTGACGCTGCTAATCAAGGCATCAGCAACAGTCACAGTTTATAGAGGACACCGTTGAGCCCTCTTACCTGCCGGGAATTAACTCCCTGTTCATCATGTGCATACGAATCATTAGAAATAATTCTTTGGTAGGCGGACGTGCCCAGGCCGAGTCGAACCCCGGCCACTGAGCACGTCACGCTCTACTGCACATGGCGGCCGAGTGCGTTAACCACTCGGCCACGAAAGCAGGTCATCCTCCACGAATGCTTATAGGCTAGACAAAATTAGTGACGTCAGAGGCCGAAACGTGACACGTGCCTTGCTTCAGCAAATTTAAAACTGCACTAGCCTGCAATAATAGCTGTCTCCATGCACGCTAGCATCATTTGGTGCACTTTGTGGACGACAGCATCAATGTTCATAGGCCTACTGGGCCAAGCCATCCGACTTAGGGCCTTCGCCGATTTGAACCTACCCTACCTCTATTTTGCACCCCTGTTCCTTTGGAATTTCGCCGAGATATTTTGCATCAGAAAACTAGAGTCCCTGGGCTATTGTATGTCGCTGTTTGCGTGATCCTAGGTTTAGCCATCTTAGTAGAACACTGACTTGTGACAGACAGACGGATGGGCAGACACGATGAGTCGATGATGGCAAGTGCCACGCTAGCGTAGAGTCACACGGGTAAACATGAAGTGAATTTTACAACTGCATTAGCTATTTTTATTTGGCCTATTGTTACACGCAAAGCATGCCATTTTAGCAATATCAATCAAGTACACTATAGGCCTGCCGTTTCAGCCGCAGCCCATTCCACACACAGAGTCGTTTAACAAGGGCGTTAAGCAACAACACAGTGTGTAACTTTAAAATATGACAATTGTAAACTCAAGTATCTTGCCCAAGCATACACTAGCATTAGTAAAACAATGAATGAATATCGGTATTTGCAATGGTACATGGAAAAATATTGGCATATTAGATATCAGACGTTCTCTGTGCTGTACCATGGAAAACTACATAAACGTTTCCATTTACAATTGTATTTTCACTTGCAGTAAGCCGAAAATACCACTTTTGCCATCACCCTGTTGATCTGTACACTGCTGTATGTCAGTATGGTAGTCTTTCGATAGCAGTTAATTATCATGAACTTGTCCCAGACTCTGTTGCTGATATTCATTAGGCCTATGAACTATCTGTGCAGTTGTGTGTGTGCTGTATTGTGTTGCAGGTCAGGATAGTCTCAGACTTCATCCTCCATTCACCACCTGGCGAGTTCAATGAAGTATTCAATGGTGAGACTTGGTTTTCCCGATGTGAAACCACGTGCATCATATGACATCATTTCAAGGATTTATTTGGATTAAATTTTGCATGGATTTTTTTGTTAGTCTTATTTTATGCACTAGGCCCCGTACGGGCTCCGCAGTGGTAATGCGCTGTGCTTAATTTCTTTCTGCCTTATGCTTTTTTCTTATTTATTTACTTTCTTACTTATTTACTTCCTGACTTATCTGTCTACTTCCTGAATAGACCTGTTCTGTTTCCAGGCCAGAGGTCATAGGATGCGGCCACACTGGCTTTAGTTTTGTGTGTGTTAATTTTATGTTGTGGTATATTTTGTTAAGGATGCATGTTTGCTTTTGTTGTGTTTGTTTCAGTTTTTCAGTACTAAGCCAAGAGATTGGCTGGGTAGAATGTCTCCAAAATGACCTTTTTGTGTCAGGTGAGACGTAAACCTTAACTCAGTCAGTCAGTTTTGTGCACTACATGTGTATGTGTGTATTATTAAAATGATTGTATGTTGCTAATAACGGTGTCATTGTCATGTAGCATTTCTTGTGTCTGATAGTGTTGCTGATTACCAACCTACCTACATACATTTGAATGGTTGTTGTCTAGAGGACCCTGCATTGGTAATTGTGACAGGCTTAGTGGATGTTAAGTTAGTTCAGTGCGAGCAATGCAACTGTGTGTATTGTTAATGTGTTCATACAGGTGTTTAAATGGATGTAGTGATTTTGGCATCCTGAAGATGTCAACTCTGCATATATGAACTCTTCGTGTTTTGTTTGTAGATGTTCGTATTTTGCTGCAGGATGATAACCTTCTGAAAGAAGAAGCTGTAGGGTAATTATTTTGTAGTTTTAGCTGCTGATGACCTGCCAAACGTCTGTAGCAAGTGTGCTGCTAAGTTGTACATTGTTCCCATGTTTCGGCCTGATCAGCTGAGACACTTCGAACTTACATATTTGCTACTATTTGCAGTGAGTTTTGCATGCTGTCAGCTGTTTAACCACCATGTGACCAATGTTTTTAGTTTTTACTATGGTTGACAAGTGCTTTCTGTCACTTGCTTTCTAACATCGCATTAAGAATATGTGTTGAGAGTTATCACTAATGTTAAGACATCATTTTTATTCCCATCAAGCTGTGATTGATTTATATCTTGAAACCTTTGACATAGTGCAGTCATGGCAACCTGACAGTGATGCGATTTGATATGACATTTATAGCCTTAAATTTCACAGACAACACAAAAAGTTCTGTCTTCATTTGTTATAAGATTGTCTGTGTAATAGTGTAATAATGAATAAAAATTGCGATGCAGCTACCAAAGCTGTCACAGAATTTACAGGCATTTGTTTCGGGTTTATTTCGCTGGTACTATTGTGCATGTGAACTGAGCTGAAGACGTGGCAAGAATGGTGCCAGTTACTGAATACTGTAGACGTGTATCGATGATTTGTTGACACTGATGCGTGTGATGTGACAGGGCGTCAGCACAGTACAATCGTGATCAGTTTATTCCATGCACCATTGAAGGCTCTGAGGATCAAGTAAGCCACCTGTTAACATCAACTATGAGTAGTGCATGTAATCTATGTTGACATGTCTGCTATCTCGACATGCTGACCAACTCTATGGTCACTGCTATTTCGTATATGACAGTGGTTTGTTACCCCTTGGTTTTATGTGACAGTTTTCTTTACAAAGTTACTTAAATCTAGTAAGTAATTTAGCCTCTGTATATAATGGGTGATATATACATGTGCTTGTTGAAAATTGAATTTTTTTGCAAAATTGTCCACTGTATAAAATTCATTTATAAGATTATCATGTGTTGCTGTGCTTATATGTGTGTATAGCCTAGTAAACATGATGCATTTTCCACATTTAGTAAAGTAAGTAATGTAAACAGTGTATAGTAGTTTAGCATCAACTTAGCTCTTCACCACTATGGGAAACTCACATGCCATATGGGATCACACAGTGTTACCTGCCACCCGACAGAGGTGAGAATCCCACCTTTACCCCCAACCGAAGCAGGTACTCGATTTAGCGACCCTGGAGGGATGCAAGGCTGAGTTGACCTATGTTATGTGAAAGCCACCGGCCGGGAATTGAACCCGCGATCTGTAAATTGCAAGTCCAACGCCCTACCGCTGAGCCACCACGCAACACAACATTTGGATCATACTAATTTCTAACTGAAATGTCCTTTCTGTACTTTGTGAAATGCGGTGAATTAAAATGAGTACTTTTTACTGTTTCTATGTTTATTAACACATTGCACTAAACGTTTAGAAAACTAAAACTCTTTTTCGCATGTGTTATGATGGGTGTGTTAACTGTGTTGTTATGATTGGTCGATAGGTGTTGATAACAGAACATGGAGATGTGGGCGGAAGTCGATTTCTGGACCCACGCAACCAGAGAACTTTCAGGTTGTGTCTGTGTAATTTATAATAATATTAATAATAATAATAATAATAATAATAATAATGGTCGTCATCATCATTTGTATAGCGCCCTAAATTTCAAGGATGCAACAATTATTACGTTAATTGTTTGTTTGTGTTTGGATTTTGCATATCATGGCATTGACAGAGTTGGTCATCCATGGATTTATCACCAACAAATTCCTCCATGCCCTTCTGTAGGCGACCGCTCGTCCCCCGCTAACTTGCAAATGGCCACCAACGTGCTTGTTGTGTTTGCTGTGAAGTCATTTATCATTAATAGATTAATTTGGTTTTAATATTGTTGTCAGAAGTTGTTAATGTGGCCATTTGTGATACAGGTGCACCCTTGTTAATCCGCCATAATTCGTTTTCTGAAAATTTGGCGGATTAACGAAAACAGGCCTTTTGTGGGGCAGGGTGTGTATTGTGTTTGTGTCTGTACAGAGTAAGCCTATATGCACCACACAACATCATATTGCTGTTGTAAAATGGTACTGAGTGATCTTGCAAAAAATCAGTACATGCCCAGTTCGAATAAAATTTATTTATCAGTTTTGTCAATTTACTGAGCATTAAAATAGCCAGTTATCTTGCTCTGGGAGAAATTTTTCATGGCCCTTGCGGGTTTAAACAGAAGTTTAGCAGGAAATAATTACGGCTGTAGTGTAGTTTGGCGGATTAACGAATGGTAAATCAATAGGTTGCTATTGAAAACGTTTTGGCGGTTGGCGAATTGGTGGATTAACGAGTGGTTTTAACATGGGAATGAATTCATTCTGTGCAGTTTTGGCGGATTAGCAAATTTGGCGGATTAACGGGTGGCAGAATAACGAGGGTGGACCTGTAGTGATACTGTTTCTGATGATGTATTTGCGTGTAGTCTAACCTTGTCTTTGGTTAGGATAGCAAATTAAAAGATAGACAGATCGACAGTAAAAGAAGGCAACTTGTTTGTTAGGACATAGCAACACTTTCCATACGATAATTGCCTGTAATGAATAATTACTGTGCTAGATGACATAGTATCACATACAATTTGCGTTAAACACGTCAAATGTGGCATCTGTTCTAAATTGCATCTGTTATTCTCGCCTGTGTGTTGTGTAGTCATGCATCATCACTTCAGATACAATGTAGAACTAGAAGGCTGTATTGTGTGGAATTACACAATACCGTATTCGCCCGAAGTGGTACGCTATCCGTAAACAATCTGTTTACTTCCTGCATTCGACGATGCCTAATGTCAGTTGCCTGCGACTGAGTGATGTCAGCGTTATCTGCCGCATTACTTATTTTTAGTTTCCAATGCAGTCTGCTTTTCATCCATATGTCGATCACCAGCCAGCACCAGCACTGCAGCTTGCTATTGGTTTAATACCCAACATCGGACATTGCCAAAAATTTGGGTAGGTACATTTCCTGTATGGTGCGTACAGCCCAGGGGAAGTCTTTGAATTGAGTCTAACGGTAAAAATGGAAACTAGACATCTCGTAGAAAGTCAATTTGGCGGTAAATTTCCGGCAATCTATAATCATTGTGGACTTATGGTGGTCTGATGTCGCCCGACCTGGAAATGTGAGCAATTTGTGCATTTTGGGGGAAAACGACACCTTATGGTAAAATTTTAAAAATTCTGTTTTGAAAGTTTTCAACACCTCACCAATCGACGTTGTTGTGTTTAAATGTCGTAAAATTTGTTTGACAGGACATCGGTGAAATTGTGAGTTATTTACATGGCCAAAAATAATGAAATTTTGACTGCCTCTCAAGCTGTTGGTACCATGCAGATCGCGCCCAAAATCTGCCATTGCCATCCCTTAACAATGTACTCTACTCACGGTGCTCCAGATTTCATCCAAATCGGTTCACTTTTGGCGGTGTTATAGCTGACTGCATGAACACTACATTTTTGCCCTGTAGAGTATTTCCGTGATTCGTAGGAAGCTATGCTTCGGTTCAGGCTAATAATTAATATTGTGCCGAATCCAAGGCTGTTAGAGAGAAGAATATGCACAGGTATGACTTCTACCTGAGAAAAATTGGTGATGCTGACATGTATTTATGTGCTTGCTGTTGTGAAACGTATTTGACTCTGTAGATACGATCATCTGCGCAAAGAGGCATCTGATACTAGGCCAGCGAAGGTTGACAGCATAGCTGAACCGTGGAGGGCAGCATTGGAGTCGAGTTTTGCCGAATATGTTCGCAGTTACTACAGTAAACTTGGTTCCGTTACTGTGTACGGCACCTCAACGGCTGAGGGCAACATTACGCTTACGGCATGCATAGAGAGTCACCAGTTCAGTCCGAAAAATTTTTGGTAAAATGTTTTGGTTATTTTGGAATAGTGTATTGTGTTGTTGTTATTGGTGTATGATGATGATAATGATACTGTAATAATAATGATAAGCTGCACGCTGAGCTTGCAGCTCGTAGGACGGCCAAGTACGCTGCGCTGGAAAGTCGCTACATATTTTAGCCAATTGCGGTGGAAACACTCGGTCCGTTTAATGGTTCAGTTGTTTCGTTTCTCCGTGGTCTTGGTCGACGGACTGCCGATGTTTCAGGCGAAATTCTCAAAGGCAGCTTTCTTTCCAGTGGTTGAACTTGTTGATTCAACGCATCAATGCAATTCTACTTTATCACTGCGTTGTTGATGGGGTGGCAGGTCATTCCAGCTAATTCTGTAGTTTATTGTAGTCGATCTAATTTTTGAAATCTCTTGGGATCATATGGTACTGAGGGTAAAAAATAATAATAAGTGTCCAAAGTAATTTGGCAAGAAGCTGCATCTTCTTGTTATTTCCCCTCCCGCCTCTCCTCCAATAAACAGCATCTGAGCTCTGGTGCTTGTCTGGAGGATTAGAAGGAAGATAATCGGAACTGCTCTGTGCTGTGTTGTGTACGACAGTTGTGTACAATGATACACGCACACACGTGAGCAGTTCTTACATTTTTGCATGTTGGGTTTAGATTTCTTTGTGTGTTTATTCAGGTTTTATCTTTTGTGTGTTCTTTCATGTAAGCTTAGGTCATTTTGTTCCTGTATTGCTTACTTTTGTTGTGTTGGTTTTAGTTTCTTCAGTCCTTAGCCAAGAGATTGGCTGCGAAGAACATATCCAAAATAACCTATTTGGTGTCGAGTGGGACGTAAAACCTTAACTCAATCAATCCATCCTTCTTGTTACCCCCTACGGGGTGAATGGGTTCATCTGATCTTCCTGTCCATCGACATTGTCTGCATTCGGCCTCGTCACCGTCTCTGATTGTGCGCCATACGCTCGACGTACGGTGACCGAGCTTTCCCGGTCACCGCCTCCGCGCGAGTCTGGAACAGTCTGCCACATCACGTCACGTCTGCACAGTCACTGCATGTTTTTGCAGTCGTCTGAAGACTCATCTCTTCAGTCGCAGCTTTCGTTGACTATATTGTCGTGCCTGCGAAGTGACACTCGTCATTACGGACACGTTGATCGCTGGTCTTACTTACTTACTTATTGAGCAAAATAAAACAATCGAAAATTGCAAGTGGAATTATTTGCAGTCAGTATATATAATATACGCTTAAAAACTGCAGAAGTAGATAGGCCCTAGTGATTTAGCAACGTTTCTGCGTAATTTCCGATGCGCTGTTAACTACATAAGCATACTGCACTGCACGTTGTCACGGGATATTCATGTACGGCACGCATAATTAGATATTCCTGGCACTTATGGGCTTTGATATAGCTAGTTTAAATACATAATGTCAGTGAAGCGATATGCCTAAATAATGCCGTTAGGAACATTAAAAGTCATTCTCCGGCATTGTACGCTCAGTACAAGAATGGTACTCCCAAATTTTTCGGACACGTCCGATGCCGGTGACATACGACAACTATAGTATATCGATACATTCGTAATCACCATATTGCGCCATGAGCTACATACCGTACATTACACGGATGGTTATCATTTAATTTACAATTCCGGAGAATAACTGTGCAAAAATTAACTTTGTTTACTGGTAATTTGTAACACTGAAAGATTTCCGTCATCTCATCGTGTGGCTTAGTTTTGCGTAAATCTACAGTCACCGTTGCATAAGCCATTCTTCGCACGTTTATAACGATCTTCAGTCGCACGACGGTTTGCGGAGATGCATGGACGTAGGAAGGCGAAGTTAATTTAGCATTAACTGGACTTAGGTTAAGGAAGTATATTATAGTTAAGCGTGCGATTCCACACTGAGGGCGAAGTGAAGCCTGCGGTCTACGATTGCCTGTTTTCGCGTTCGACGATAACAGCATGGAAACCAGTCTAAGAGTCTACATGCTACAATTATTATTAGACTACATCGCAGTGCTACGTACGTAAATGCCGCCTATTGTTACCGACCGAGTAGCATGGTTTGTCGGTCTGTCTGTCGGTCTGTCACCTAGTGAGACCTGCAAAAACGGCTGAAGCGATCGAGATGCCGTTTGTGTTGAGGACTCGGGTGGACAAAAGGAACCACCTATTAGATATGGCCCAGCGCTTCGCGCCGAATACTGTATTGTGGGCATTCCACACAATACAGCCATCTAGTTAACTTTGAGGTGGCAATATATCGTTGTTCCGATAAGCGATAAGCCCATCTTTAATTATCAGCCTTTCGAAATGTACGTCAATTAAGTGGCCAAAAAAGTGAACCCCCATATTTTTCACTCATATGGCATTTTAGTGCCAAGTGGTGAAAGCACTTGGGCGCCATGTGCAGTAGAGCGTGATGCGCTCAGTGACCGGGGTTCAAACCTCAGCCTGGGCGCGTCTGCCTACCAAAAAGAATTATTTCAAATAATTCCTACGCACATGATGAACAGGGAGATAATCCCGGGCAGGAGAAAGAGGGTTCGACGGTTTCCTCTATAAACTGTGACCGTGGCCGACACCTTGATCTAGCAGCGTCAGGGTGTTAGCCGCGCTGGCGTGGTTGAAGTAAATAGACTTGGTTGACCACTGGCTTGAGCCACACGCAGCACCAGTCAGGGCTAAGCCAGATGGTAGGCCACGTCTGGAGAAGGGTGTGCTGTAAAAATACCCGACAAGCTGCTCACTCCTACTTAGCCCTTTTTCCCAGCACGTCACGCACACATCGCACACACCTACCAATTGCCCTCCTCTCCCTGGGCAAGCGCACTGGACCAACGTAAGGTCTCAGCGCTGGGGTCCCGAGTAGGCTGGACCTCTGCCCGCAATAACGAACAAACGAACGGTTGATATCTCAGCATCGCTAGGCCCACACACTCCAAGCCGTAGAAACTTAGTGAAAGTTCAACATACATTTGTGTAGGAAGAGCCTGCTTAACTACGGCAGGTCGAGACTGCCCAGTTGAATACTGCAAAGTGAAAAGTGAACCGCCAGTCAAATGTTCATTATCGTTTTTAATTTCGGGCTACAAGGCGATTTAAGAGTCGCAGACCGATACATCGCATGTATGCCTCACTACGCGCTTAATTCAATAGTTTTCGACCGACTGCACTCGAGATGAACATCGGCTACAGAAGTAGGCGGTCGTATTTTTAATCGCACCCTTTTGTTCGCCTTACTCTCCGCCTGCAGCGTCTCGAAAGCTCGTCGTTTTCAGTGGATTCAGCAATAAACGTTTCGTGTTCTTATCTTGCCAGCACCGCTGCTTCCAAGCCACTCGGTTTTTGTTTTTATTTTTTCCTTATTTTTTTCGTTTCGGTGCCGTGCGATAGATTAAGCTGCCCGTCTCGTCGGCTTTTGAGCGCACGTTAATCTACCGTATCGTATCGTATCGTAAGTCGATATCAATCGTGAACTCGAGATTTAGCGTTCAAAGTCGGACTTCAAACAAACGCGTGATGCCCATTGCGTGCGAGGATTACGTGAGCACATATACCAAGTGTAATCGGAGATGTGTAGTCTGTATCGAGACGCAGATGCTGAATCTACTGTAATGACGGCGTACTGCGTGCGTACACACGCAACGTCATTGCGTTAAGCCAATCAAGTCACTTCGGAACGAAAATTTGCGTTTTTTGTCGGACGAACTCTGCGAATCGACGGCTACCGAATTTGGCAAACGTAAACTTAGTCGGAAGGGAAAGTGTTCGGACAACTCGCCTCGTCCGAGTGTTTCGTTGCTTCAATTAAATTACTGTGAGTCTTTACCCATAGCCGCAGGCGTGGGTATTGCGTTCACACGCGTCTGTCTGTCTGTCTGTTTGTCCTCGCTCTATCTGGAAAACGGCTTGTTGCTGTTAACACCAAACTTGGTACAAGTGTTCTCTATAGCAGTCGCTCGGCATGCATTGACCCAAAAATCAAAAGGTCAAACGTCAAGGTCACACGATTACGAAAACAGTCAAGGCGCACGGTTGCTAGTGACCATGTCCCGTATTCCGTACACCTATACGCCGCTTTGCTACCTGCGACCGTTGCCGGCGCGGGTCTGCATGTTCATACGACTGCCTGCCCATGTTTAGGTCGACTTTTCTTCTTGACCTAATAAAGTGGGTCTCAAATGTCCGTCCGTCCGTCCGTACGTCCGTCCGTCCGTCCACAAAAATTGTTTCTTCGATTTCAATGAAATTTGGCGAAGGTAGAGGTCGATGAGTGATGCACGACGGTATGCAGTCAAGGTCAAGGTCAAGGTCACGAGCCCTTGAAATTTGGAAATTCTTCCATTTTCAAAAGCTATCTCCTCTACCATTTACAATGGGAGCTGGCAACTGACCATTGATTCTTAAAACTCGGGAACAATATCTAAATTTGAACGGGCCGGATTTTTGATATTTGTTTTAGTTTTTATATCACGTGACTTTGAACTTGGCAGAAACGTCAGTTATAAAGAGTCGACCGTCAGTCCCGCACAGGGCTAATTTATTTAATTATAGTTTCTATCTACTACCGCTATCTTTTGCACCAGTCGTAGAATATGATGCGGGGACGTTGTCTATCTTTATTCATAGTTAATTCAATTAATTAATTAATTTATTTATTTATTTATTATGGTCCGTTTTTTTGATAGCGGATATATTTACTCCGGTGAAACGAAGATGTGAAAAACGTGGGGATGAACAACGCCATCTGCAGGGAACTGCAGCGTGGACAATGCAGGAAGACATATTGACTATGGAAAGCTGATTATCGTGTTAAAGTTTAACTAATAGTGTTTCATAATGTGGACTGAATTTTGTACTGTATTTAGTTAATGCGCAAATTAATACTATAAAGTTAACAGCAGAACGAACTTGCACGCTAATTGCTACACTGCAATAATTACTCTGAATTATACAAAAAAAAATCCTCGTTGTCCAGCAACTGTGAACACTGAAATACCGGTATATAGTCGAAATTAAACTCGAGAACCGCTGTCCGACTTACCGACCACGGCTACTTAACTGCTTCAAGTCGAGTTGAACGGGAGATTTCATGAGTCTAAATTTTCCAAGAACAAAGGAAAGTCGCACTCCGACAATGATAATAATGGACAATGAATTTGATGATGATGATGATGATCGTTGTAGACGCCATAATCACAAATGCTAACGACTACTGCTGTTTTGGAGTAACGAGTTTTAATGATAGGCCTAGTCGTCGTTTTCCCGCAGCTTCAACTGATAACATCGTACTGTTCGAATAACAAATTCGTTATTATCAACTGTTGTAGCCCACAATGATGTTGTGACTTTGACTAAAAGTTGAAATAAAATAACGCTCAATAGTAGCCAGTAGCGAATAGGCAATGGACTAAAGACTATACGTACACGAAGAACTTTGATGTCAACCCTGAGCGCCAGAGTGCCCGAAAGTCAAAAACAGACTTAAAATGGTCGGTTAGCCAGCCTACATGGCGTCGAATCACGGATTTTATAGTGTACAGTAGCTATTGTGGGAACATTGAGCTAAAGTGGGTTAATTAATGTTAAGAGGCTGACTTACTGTCTGCAGTTTACGTTCTGTTCGCACTGCGTGCAGAACCAGCGCGTTTCCGACGATCGTCAGCAGACAGGCGGCTACCAACACCAGACCGAGGGTGACGTTCTTCAACAGTTCCTTGACGTCGAACCATCTCAGTTCGTTGTCCAGCCGACAGGTGTCAGCCGTGTCGTTGTCAGTAACGACGGACAGAGAGCGGTTACCACACGGTCCGGCATTGTCAGCAGTCGATTGGTCGACGATGGAACTCATCGCTATCGCTCTACCGACATCATTTTCTAACCAACAGCAGTAGCAGCAGCTTCGACGATGTTCTGTCGCTCGGCGCGTGCAGAACTCGGCTAAAGTTGTTCAAAAACAAGAATGTAGACAAAAGTCAGACTCTTCTAGTCTTTGAACGGGCTTGTAGCAAGTCAAAGACCACAATCAGGTGCTTAGTCAGTCACCTTGAAGAACTGGACAAGCAACGCCGCGGGTACGGAACACAACTTGCTCAACGACAAGTCGTAAGCGACAGAGCATGAACGCAGCAGTCGAGCGCGGTGACTAGGCGACTGTATCCAGAGCATCGACGAATCGACGCACTACGCGATAGAGCAGTGTGTCTGGCGCTGTAGCGGGGCGCCGGACTCTCAGCGCAGCGCACTCCGATCCGCTGCAGACGCGTAGTGATTCCAAGAACCGCGGATTAAGTAAGTAAGTAAGTAGTTTCTTTATTTAGGTCCGGCAAACGCAAACCATAACATCAACGTGCGTACAAATACAATGTAACATAGGATGTAAAGTTCTCAACAAATGTATAAAATGGTGAAATGAAATGCAATAGCACAATACGAACATCTAGTATATATCCTTAAAGAGCATCCTATGCAGAAAATTCTTTCTAATCAAAATTGTTGTTTTCTGAGAAAAGAGTAAGTGAATGCGGAGCTCAGGCGACAGATGCAGCGGACAACACTGCGACTTTATCCTTCCTCGTGATCCTCTTTCAGACGACCAAAGCCACCAAGGTATGGGTTCCGCTTGTATGCGTGGCTATAGCTGTGTGTAACGTCAGTGCGTTGTGGATAAGATAAGCGCCTATGGCACTATGGGTCGACTCAATAGTCAACGCATGCCGGTGTTATATTGTATGCTCTTGAATGTTTTTCGGCAGCTAAGCATGATGTCAGGTCACTAGATTTCGCTGTCACACGACTTCTAATGAAACTGTTTCAGATCAACCAATATTAATGTCGTGGATAAATGTAGATCGTTTTTTTCATTTCGTATTGCCTAGCGAAAAAGAACAAATTTTGAGAGTAAAGTTTTGAACTGCAATAGTTTGTTGCACTATTTTAGCATATGTCCAAAGCTATGTTAATGTTGTCAATATTCAATACTTAGTTTATTTAGTTAAGTTAGTTAAATTTTTTCTCACTAACACTGCTGGTTCTGTGATTGATTCTGGTAAATAAAGATTACCAAGATTATCATCTATTCAACCGTGGGCATTGCTACACATAACAAAATATCTCCCGCAGTGATTGCGTGCTTCTTAATAGACTTCGAATTGGTCATGGCGCTGATGAATGTAGTAACAGATTTCGTACGTAAGTTGTGATTTATTCCGCAGCTTTGTCCGTTTGTTAAGTTCCATTTTTAGTCTCTGCGTCTAGGAAGGTTGTCATAGCTCCATTTAACGACCGTTTTTGGGCGAACCTCTTTTAGTCGATTTCCTTTTTTACTTTCTCCGCTTGTTTGCAAGCTGCTGCAGATGAGAATATTTGGGAAAAAGTGGCGCAGAGTTTTTACTAGCACGCAACTAACAGTGTCGGAGCACTGAAGAAACTCCAGGCACTGAAGAACGTGGGCGTCTGGCGTCAGTGAACAGTCGTCGTCTAGCACTGTCGTACTGGCGATGACGTCCCAACACGCGAGTCTTGCCGACTTCCGTTGACAGCGAGGCACATTCTAATGCACTGTGTCGACTTGCAGGATATCAGTGAAAAATATTTCATGGTTTGTTTTGTTAAAGAGTTATTTGAAAGCGTTGACGATCACAGTATTATCGATTTTATCAAACAGACCAGTTTTTTATCATCGATTGCAATAATTATTATTTTCGTTTTATATCAGCTTCATGGCCCTGGTGGTGGTTTTACATTTTCGTTTTTCAATTTGTTAATATCGGTTTTCATTCTTCTGAAACCTTCCATGGCACTGAATAGACTATAGTGTGCTGATGTAAACTACTTATTCACTCACCGTAAACAAATCGAGTTGGTTTATTTCGGTGTGAGACTTCAGAAAACAACTGCTGTGTAGTAGGTGAAAGTCAGGCTCCGCCAACAGAAAAACGAAAGTCTACGTCCATGAAATTACCAAGTTCCATCGACACTGCGCTAGACACCTGTCGGTAATCACAGCAGTGGCTGCGATTAATCGTTGTTTTACACTGAGTTAATTTAATTTTAATTTTAATATATTTCTTATATTTTAATTTTGTAATTCTGGCCGCTCAGTAAGTCGGGCACTAGCGACAAACTAATGTATGATGCAGGTATGCGGGTATATGTATGTAATTTACAAATTTAAAATTAGTGATAGGCCTACAGTGGCTATTGCGGTTTTTACTTCGAACTGGTATAATTTCGCTTCGAGCCGCAGCTAATATATAATCCGAACTAAAGAGTAAAGACTTTGCTTAAATTCGTGTATCGTGGCTATAAAGCCCCGCCGACACCAGCAACAATGTCGAAGCTGCGTCGACTTTGTCGAACCAACATTCGACTTTGTTGCCGAAAACGGCAACAATGTCAAACGAGTTTATCGTAAAATTTTTCCCTTCGACAAAGTCGACTGTTGCTTCGACATTGTTGCCGTTTTTGGCAACATGTTCAATTTGTTTTGACTTTGTCGAAAGGACGAAATTTCGTTCGACATTGTTGCAAAACCGGCAACATTGTTGCCAAAAACAGCTACAATGTCGAAGCAACATTCGACTTTGTCAAAAAAAATCGTTCGATTTGTAGCATTCGACATTGTTGCTGGTGTGGACAGGGCTTAAAACGTTTCCAGCTTAGGCATTCGTCCCCGGGTAAGCGGACTGACCACAGTGGATCTGAAATGTTGAGAATCCGTACACCTCCGCAGGGCGCCTTTAGTCTCTGCAAGCGCCACAGCTGTGAGCTGGCAGTGCAATCGACAAATCCTGTTCGGTAATGCCGCCGGTATGACAGGCTGATATAGCTAGCGCTGCCGATGACGACGTGTTCTATCGGCCATTGTCGATCGTGTGTTAGAACCCGCTCCGCTCGCTCTCTGCAGTCCGAAGCGTCACAGTCAGGACCTGATCGAACGCTGACGTGGCCCGTCGTCAGCATCTGCGGTCTGCCAGCTGCTGTACCGCGTCACCGGCATTTGATGTTCGGTCGCCGAGACATCTCCGTCCCTGGCCTGATGACCTGGAACATGTTACCGAACACTGTGCGCGATCCACACGTTCCTTTGACCGTTTTCCGGCTTGTTTCGTTCTCAGTTCACTGGCGTACACAGCGTATTAGACGCTGGGCGACTAAGCGCTACATTAATGCGCTACAGTAAGCGCCGAGTGACTCTTTTGAATTTATAGGCGCTATATAAATAACCTTATCTATCTATTTATCTATCTACATAAATGTACGACTGACATTTATAATGACATTGAGATTGATATTGCTATTGACCGTTCAAATGACGAATATGGCCATAAAAACGACGAACGGAAATTGACTATTCTCTGTCCGATGTCTCGCATCGATTATGACGTTTAGAGAGAAACGCCAAACGAGAGATAATTATAAACGGCGCCTAGAGGCACAGCATGAGATCATGATGTTTCCTGCTGCGTGCCGAGGTCGTCGTAAGTCGTAACACTATAGCTCCATGCTTCCAATCATAACGTGTCGCCGTAATGTTCTGTTTCGTTAAAATGCTACGCAACCGACGTCACTAGTTGGAGCGTTTCGACAACAAGTTTAATTACTATTAGATGACATAACAGCAGCTCAACAATTGCTGGGATAGCTGACCGTGGCGTAGTGAAAGCCGGAAATTTTCCAAGTCCGACATCCCACCCCCACGGGAGGTCTTCTTTCCCGGCGGACCCAGACTCCACGTAGGCTATTTGCGATCGTGCAGCATAGCGGTTCCTGTTTTATACCACAAGAAATTCCATGCAAAACGTGAAATTTCCCGTGGAGTTTCCATGGAAAATTTTACATGTTTTCCTATAGAATTCCACGTGGTATAAAACAGGGACCGCTATTCTGTACGATCGCCCACGTATTATACAAACTAACTGTCCGCTGTGATCCCCACGCATCTTAGAGACCAACTCGATCCGTTCAGGCGTTTGGCAACAATACACCAACGTCACAGACACACAGACACACAACCTGTTAGCGAACCGTTACCACATCGGCTAATAGACACAAACACACACACACACATACTGTTTTGACCGTTATTTTCCAATAACCCTGTGTGTATACAAATCATAATGAGCCATCACGTTTGCCGACCGTGAGCTACTGCTATGCTTTAATGTAGGCCTATCGTGTTTTAATGGCACGCACATGCAGGCCCGCTATATCTGGCTGAATTGTGTCAAGTCTGTGTTCTAATAATAGACTGTTATCTTATCTACGTTACGTCACGGACGCATAAATGTGTGATTGACAGCTCATTGTCTGTTGCTGGACCCACTGCGTGGAACTTCTTACCGGCTCAACTTCGTTGCTCGTCTATACTTACAGCTTGTTTTGCAACCGTCTTAAAACGTTTTAGTGCAGTTTGCTTGTTGTATTTTATCTTAGCTTACTTTGTGATGAGGCGCCGCTGATCGTCGGATGGGCGTAGGCGCCATAGCAAATTATCTGTTGATTGATGGATTGAATGGGAAGGGTATTGTCTTTATGGTAGCGTGTTCTTCAGCTACTCTGCATTCAGTCTAGGCTGTTTAGATATATCAACTCTAACTCAACTGTCCCACTAGAGGCCGATGAACACTCGGAAGCGTATCCTGCGCTTCCGTCGTGTGACCGATTTGCTGAAGCAGACATTCTCCAAAAAGTATGACGACTGCAGGGTTTATACAGTTAAGCAGCGCTTACATGTGCAAAATAAAGCTGAAATAAAACTGAAACCAAACTAACGCACTGTTTCATCGGCATTGTTTCATTTCAGTTTCGTTTCAGCGCTTCGTACACGTGAAACAAAACGCTGAAACAAATTAAAAGTAGGCGGGTTTATTTGCCTATCAAAAGTTAACACAGTGGCTGGCTAGTGGCTAGGCGTGGCGTGACGTCACATATTACGTAATGTTGCGATAAATACGACGTAATGTCTGATGCAGAGATCACGCGCCCTGGCGACGCAACGTGATTGGCTGAAACAAGTTTGCATCATGAATATTGTTCAACATGCGAATAAATATGATAACTAGATGGAAGGTACTCTGAGAGAGTACAAATCCCCGCGAAAGCGTTTTTGTCGCCAACACTTGGCAACACTTGCCACACCTACTATTTTGCGGCCCGCTAGTTCCGAATTTCCCGACGGAGCTATTTCGTAAACAATCGCCGTTTTACGGAGTTTTTTGACCGCTACTTCCACATCTCTCTGCCGATCGTAACGAAACACGAACTTGGTCTTTCGTTTCCCCCTAGGAACCTTCGCATAAAATTTGGTGCAAATCCGTCCACAATTTTTTTTAGTTATCGTGGTCACAAACAGACAGACAGACACACACACAAACCAACGCCGGTGAAAACATATTCCCTCGCTTACGCGGGCATAATTACCCTGAAACAACTCTGAAACAATTCTGAAACGTTTAGTGTTTTATTTCTGTTTCGTTTCACATGTACGAGCATTAGACTGAAATAAAACTAAAATAAAACTGTTTTATTTCAGTTTTATTTCACATGTTTAAGCGCAGCATTACGGGGGGAGGGGAGCGAGAGGGTGATGGAGAAGAGAAGGCGGCAGAGTAGAGTCAGCAATAGTCTCTGCTCTGGCTTCAGCGGGTGCAGCTGTCGTCGACGAGATACTGTGTGTTTCAAGTAACGACACCGATCAGTGACGTCAGCACAAAATTGACCGCAGCGTTCTCCGAGTATCATCGACGTACTGAAACGTGTACACGCTACTCCGGCCTCCAACTTTGCTGACCGATTTTCAAACTTATTTCACTGATAACGCAGGGATTAAATATCCCATCACCGCTCGGATGCGCGCTACACTACCTTGTGATATGTTTGTGCTCAAAATCGCCCAGCTTCAAAGCTCACTGAAGCAAACAGTTACGCAATACTCAGCCATTCAAAACAGTTGCTTAAAAATATTTATTCGGTGATGTTAGCAGGATTTTTTTTTCACTGATAGAAAGATACTTACAGTGGTCACACCGAAAAATCGAACTAGAGAACCTAAGCAGCGACTGAACCTAGTCGCCCTAAAACCGTCAGCACACACCGGCACCCCCTCACTGCTTTGTTGAAAATGGGAAATGGAAAAAGTGAAGGGATGGGATGAGAAAGAACAGAGAATGGACGGTAAGGGAAACGGGACGGAAGGGAAGGAAACACGAGGATGGAAACGTGTTGCCTCCGACGCACAATTTCGCCGCTAGGGTCGCAGAAAATGAGGTAACGCGCACACACCTAAACTGAAACCTCGATAACTCCAAAATCCCTCGAGGGAATCCGCCCAAATTTTAACACAAAAACGGACGTAAAGCTGCCCACGACCGATGAAAATTTGGCAAAGATCACTCAAGGGATACCCCCTGCGTAGCGTTTATATTCCAAAATTTTGGTAAAAACATTTTCAGTTTTGGGGCCCCATCCCCACCCAGACGCTAAATTTCACGCCAATCGGTGCAACCGTGTCGCCCTTGCGGGGGCAAAAAACGTTAAAATCGCTCCCTCAGTGACCGAAATACTGACTCGCAATGCTGCCGATAAAGAATCAATTGTAGCCTACGCAGCTGGAGCAGCGAAGAAGAAAGACGTCGCGATAAAACATCTGCGCACACGATCTACGACGTTGAGACAGTCGTACATCGCGATGGCATCAGTCGGCGAGTGGTCGAGGGTAATTGACACGGCAGTTTTTATAGTTGCCGATCACGGACTCAAGGTTGGAGAGGCTCATTAATCGTAACGTGATACTGTTACAACAGTTCCTGTCCGCCATACGGCACGTAGCTCCAGCGAGTTCTTCATCTTTCAGTAGGACATGTAGTGCCGCAGCGCTGAGGTCGCTTGAGACTGTAGGCCTTACATTACGCAGCCGCGTCAGATATAGTACGGCCTGTGCGATGTGAATCAGGGACATAAGCAACACGGCTTGTACATGATTCTTTGCTCGACTGGTAGCCAATGTAGCTGCTTCGACGGTGGTTTGACCTGGTCACGTACTGACACTGGCTGTAGCATTCATCATACGCTGCAGAGGCTGAATTATTGACCGTGGCAGACGAGACAAACAGTGAGTTACAGTAGTCGAGTCGTCAAGGCTTGACACTTGCTGCTGAGTGACGTCTTGTCCAACAAGTCGGCGAACCTGGCGAATTCGACGAAGTGGGTAGAAGCAGGAGCTGACTACTTTCGAGATGTGAGTCTTCATCGTCTGTTCACTGTCGCTGTGAACGCCGAGATCATGAACAGAGTTTACTGGATGGATGACCGTCGTACCACGGTCCACGGTCAGGATAATCCGAAACCGGCAACATTGTTGCCAAAAACTGCAACAATGTCGAAGCAACAGTCGACATTGTCGAAAGAATCGTTCAACTTGTGGCATTTGCTCGGACATTGTTGCCGGTATGGACGGGGCTTTACAGACGACGACAGATGACAGACGCCGACAGACGCCAGCGAACAAAACAATACTGGCCCATTGGGCGGGTCAGTAATAAATGTCTCTGTACAACATGCGATAAATAAAGTTTTTACGTAGCAGCAGTGCAGTTGACGTGAGTGTATGCCCACGGGAACGGAGGTGGTGGCCCGTTCCCTTTTTACGCGCGAGCGACGTACTTAAGTGAGTGATGTAAAATTTATTATGACTGCACGCGACGGGTTACTATTTTGTTACGAAAAGCGTAATATGATCCATGAGATTGGTGTTTTGCATACAGATTACGATGTCTGATGTCGGCGAAGAAGCCGAGAGAAGCGTTTGATCGGCGCGTGAGAGGAGAGAGAGAGAGCGAGAGAGAGCGGTTGTCAGTGACGAGCAGTCGACGGAGTAATCGCACGTTAGAGTAGCGCAGTGGAATTGGACGACAGCCTTGTCACGTGACGATTGATTTTCGGACCGGACGACGCCTAGCTCCAGTTTGCTGCCTGTCGTCAAACACCCGCGCCCGGATATTGCATACCGCGTCTGGACACTTTCCGGTGATGCGAGTTTCATCCATACGACACGGCATACGGCTCATCTATGGGGTGATGAGCGTGACCAATATTGATGTCAAATTATTTGCCCAGTTCGCGAGAAGTCTGGAAAAATAATATACACGTGGTATAAGGAAAATCATGCCAACCATCTTTATGGATAATCGTTTATTTAGAAACCAAACGAGATGAATGAACACAATACAGTATTCGCCTCGAAGCTGTCCGCTGGGCCCACCCGAGTCCTCGATGCAAACGGATCTCGATTGCTTCAGCCGTTTTTGCAGGCTCACAAGGTGACAGACCAATAGACAGAGCGACAGACCACGCTACTCGGTCACTAACAATAGACGTAGAACTGCGATGTAGTCTAATAATAATAATTGTAGCATATCTAGACTCTTAGACTGGTTTCCACGCTTCTATCGTCGTACGGAACAAGGTAATCGTAGATAGAAGACTTTGCTTGTACAGCCCAGTCTTGAATTGATTTTAACGGTAAAAATGGAAACTAGACATCCCGTAGAGGGTCAGTTTGGTAAAGAATTTTTCGGCGATCTGTAATCATTGTGGAGTTATGGCGGCCTGAAGTCGTAAGACGTTAAAAATTTTGGAGATTTTTTGCGTTTTTTTGGAAAAAGGACCCGTTACGGTAAAATTAAAAAAAATGTTCCGAACGTTTTCATTGCGACACGGATCGTTCGACGTTTTGTGTCCAAATTTCGTGAAATTTGTACCACGGGAAATCGGTGAAATCGTGCGTTGCTTACCTGACAAAAACAAATTCAGCTGGCTCCCAGGCTATCGCTACTGCGCATCGCGCCCAAAATCTGCCAGAGCCAGTCGCCAACAATATACTCAGAGTGCTCCAGATTTCATCCAAATCAGTTTACGTTTGACGGAGTTATAGCCGAACGCGTGAACGCCGCCAAATTGCGCTCTAATGTAATTCCAATATTCGCCTCGAAGCATTGCTTTTTAATTACATGATTGGTTAGCGTTTAATGCACTTTTTATTGTCATCGACTGCTACGAAGATCATCTGGTGGTTGACTTTCCTCGGTGTTATAACGTTGATCTAATCAGGACCAAACGACGTTGAATGTGCAAAAACATCGTGCAGAGTAGTGCACGCATTGTAACGCCGTGGGCAGTCCAATGCGTCAGCCGCAATGTTTGGTCATCATAACTACCATGTCTCACCAGTGTTCAATAGCATAAACTGCAGAGTTAGTTTGAAAATCATTTCTCGCATGTTATCCGAAGTGTATTTTCGACATATTTTGAGCTCGTTAACTTTACCGGCTGACTTACTAAAATAGAACGCTTTCCGGTGAAAGCGCAGATAGAGACAGTGACCTTCGATAGCACCGGCCGATGTTTCATTCGTATGCACTTTAGCAGCATAACGCATGGCGGTCGTGCCATATCGGTGACAGCTGGGTGCCTTATTATGTCATGATAAGGTAGCTCGTTCCACCGCTGCGCCTCGGTCAGTTTAACCGGTTGCATGACCTCGTTTTCGGCTACGAGATTGCCAATATTTCGCGACGGCGGCAATCTGCTGACCCGCTCGCGACTGTGATATTAATTAAAAGCCGCTGCAGTCGACCGCTCCAAGCGAATGAAGTTTGCACGTTTTTTGTCTATCGGGCCAGTCGACTTGTCTAATTAGCCTTCGTCATAAAAACGACTCGACCGTCATGCTTGTCGGACGCAGCCGTTGCGCTGCGATTGATGCGAACTGTACAGTAAACCATCTCATTTCTCCACTATCACAAAGCCCTCGCCCGAGGTCGCAGCCACCATGCAGTCTAGTAACATTTCCCGCGTGTTTAACGGTCAACGTTGACGTCTGACATTCACTATCGAACTTGACGTGGGCAGTGTCAAGCGAAGTAGGTCAGAGATCATTTCATTCAAACGTTATTGCTTGGACACACAGACACACACACATACTGAACTTGATCGATTGTTCAACCTGGACCACTAAAGTTCTCAGCAATAAACGACGAAAGACAAGTTAGGCTACTGCGCCGGTTTCAGCGACTGGGCTTCGCGCTGATCGTGCGTGAGACGTCAACAAACACAGCTCTCGTGAGACTTCAGTCGACGAAGAGTTAAACATTTTGAACAGTTCACCAGTCCACTAGCACACAAGCCATGATGCGTCAGTAATTGCCGACGAGGCGGAAATAAGTGTCCAATGTTATTTCGCAAAGGCCGCAAGCGACGGATGCATTTGTTCCCGGCGTGCGTTGGGCAGGCACATTCGTCCGCGGCGGCAGGCGAACAATGCGCAATGCACTCTTGCGTAGGTGCGTTACAATGTTCCGTCAAAGTGCTCTTTTCCGTGGAGATCTGGACACCGTTCAACACTTGGTTCCTTGGACCCACAAGAGTCACGACCCCAACCGGCACCTCGATCGGTTCAGCCGTTTTTGCACAGCCCACCCGTGTGCCAGACACAGACAGACAGACACACAGACCACGCTACAGGCAACGTCTAGCAATAGGCCGCATCTATGCAGTGCGTGTAGGCGACGCGGACGGATGAACGATCGCGTTGGGTTCTGTGTGTGGTACAGAGACAGATCGGCAGATCACGTCACGGCCAAGTCGATAAAAAATGATGCCCGTGACGCAAATAATGGTGATTGCGACCGATATCGGAGCCCAGCCAGCGGTCTGCTGCCCGAACCGCGATCCGCTGAATTTTGAGAAGCCAAGCCAGGGCAGGCTGGGCGATCTCCCTAGTCACCCCATACTTTAACCACTGGGTTCGAGCCGCTGCCCCAGTTCCCCGGTTCTAACTTCTACACGTAGGTTGCAGAAACGCTGCAGCGCCGGATGTACAAAAAATAAATGCGCCTAGTACGATACAAATGTGCAGCATGGGCCATGAACATTACTCCTCTGGCATGGCAGGCATGGTGTATTTGCAGGTAAAATTGTGTGATTCATGCCTGAGCGCTTTGAGATATACATAGTATATAAAAGGCGCTATATAAATACGCTTCCTTGCCTTTCCTTTTTCCTATCGTTCATTTTCTCTGTCTGTGGGCGAAAATAACTTTTGAGAATGTAGGCCCCAGCCTGAACGTCCCCAAATCAGGACCTGAACAGTACGTAGCCTACACGACGTGGTCTTTTCTGCGGCTCTTTCTCACGAACTGCGGACCAAAATTTTAGAATCCGCGCACATGCGCTACAGATGACAGTATTGGTAGTCTGTCGTGAGCAACGGTCTAGCATGATGACACGTGCGGGAATATTCACTCATCGATCACATTCGCTCATCACCAATACAAGTACTTGATAGACCGATTATGATTGATCCAGGGTCCGTGTCTGGTTTCTTCATATAAAAAGTCTTACAAATTTCTCAGTTGATCCAAAGGTGGTTAGACGATTTGTATGCGGAAAAGGAGCCATCGATCTATTTCGTTATTTACGACAAAGCACGCGTTGCCTTGCGGCAGACTGCGGCCAAACGGAAAGAATACTCTCCCGGTAAAAGCGAAACAGGTCATTGCAGTGGCGCCGTCTAGCGAACGCAATTGCAATGCAGCATAAGTGACTGGAAAGCCCCGTCCACACCAGCAACAAAGTTCAAGCAACATCGTCAAATGCTACAAGTTGAACGATTCTGTCGACAATGTCGAATGTTTCATCGACATTGTGTTGAACGAAATTTCTTTTTTTCGACAAAGTCGAAACAAATTGAACATGTTCAATTTGTTTCGACTTTGTCGAAAGGATGAAATTTTAAAGTCTCTGAGAGTAGCCGTTCGTCTTCTGAAGAGTCCGAAGCGGTCGATCGTGTGTAGCCGCGGCAGCGCGAAAGAGTGAAGTAAATGGAACGAATCCTACCAGTTGAGTTCGTTCGTCTTTTATATGCGAGAGTTTTATACCGGTACAGAAGTCGGCTCGTGTTTCAGTCGAGCCTGTAAATGCCGCCAACACTGGTGTCTATTAACGATTATATATACCCTGTGTCTCAAAAATCTCCGACATTTTTAGCTGTAATTTGAGCAGACATTTTCCGATTTGAATATTTTTGGCATAAATATTACTTAGAGATTAGGCAACCAAAAGACTGTTTATTTTTCAACCTCACCTGAACAGTGTTACTGCACTACCTTGCAAAATAGAGACAAACACAAAACTTACGCACATGCTCAACTTTTGCCAAGTCTGTCATGGTGTCGGTCGCAGTGTTATTGCTGGGCTCTTCTTCGTTAAACTTGGGGTAAAAGTCAACGGCAAGTATTATTGGGATGTTCTTCAAAATAATGTGACCCGCTATCAAACATGTTGTGGGTGACAATTTTGTCTTTCAGCGGGACAGCGCACCTGTGCGTCGGGCGCGTGACACAATCAAACTCATGCAGCGTAAAACACCTGATTTTATTTTTGCAGAGCTATGTCCACAACAGTCCTGACCTGAACCCCGTTGATTACAAGATCTGGGGAGTCATGCAGCAGCGTGTGTACGAGATGCAGATCCACAATGTCGACGAACTCAAGCAGTGACTGGTTGACGTTTTGAGTTGTCTGCAGCTAAGTGTTGTCGACGCTGCTGTCAACGAGTGGAGAAAGCGTCTGTAGGCGTGTGTTCACACTAAGAGAGGACACTTTGAACATCTGCTGTAGGCTGTTTCGATAACGGGATAAAACAATCGATAGACAGTCTATGTACAATGTGTCCTGAAGTTTTTAATAACATCGTCATATGACATTGAGTGAAAAGATGCAATTTTTGTGTTAGTCTGATTTGCAAGGTAGTGCAGAAACATTGTTTTGGTGAAATGAGTAAAATAAACCACCTTTGGATGGCCTAATCTCTAAGTAACATTTGTGCAAAAAATATTCAAATTAAAAAATGTTTGCTCAAGTTACCGCTGAAAATGTCGGGGATGTTTTTTTGAGACGCAGTGTAGTTAGAAATTGCTATAGGAATGGGCTCAGACATAGCCAACGATCGCTCAGTTAGAGGGAGTTTTCAGAAATCTCTTTACGAAAACTATTTTAGTGAATTTCTGGGAATTAAATAATTATTCGATGTTACATAATCACGAAACGCTGAAGTTAAGTAGGATGTGTTTTCTATAAACGTTGGCTCTTTTCTAGCCTATGCGTCTTGTAGACTCCGTAGCTGATTGCTTGGCGATTGCTTTAGTCATTTTAACACAATCCCAGAGTGCGACAGTTTGACAGAATGACGGACAGCTGATAAAATCCTTCTTTGTGAGCGAAGCGTGGCTAGCAGTTATTGACCGGCTAACGTATGATCAATGTTAGCGGCCCGCGCCACGGCTAAACGGCTGGACATCTGTGCCACGAACTTGTCAGTGCGGCTATGATATGATGATGACTCATGGATGAGCATGATGGACGCCAACGCAACGTGGTGCAGGCGTTTTATGTCACGTGGCGACACCTGTCGAATGATGACGAACTGCAGCGGGTCAATGCCGGCCGGCAATCACAGCAGCCGCCGGACTTACTCGTTTAGGCCATTGTTAACGGCGTTCAGTCAAAGCCAGATCAGTCGATCACCTCTGTACGTCACTGATCGTGGGACACACTGGTACCTACGGCGAGACTTGATGCTACGCTTTGGTATTCTGCTTGGATGCGATTGCGATCGCGCACAAAAAATAGATATTGTTTGAATTCGGCCTCGTCTGGCCTACTTCTCTCGTTCGGTGGACAACATAAGGCCAAAAGCCAAACCCAAATACGTACACACTTTCAGCAAAACATCCAAATGTGATGCGAGTTTAACGAAATGTTTTAGCTTACGGGGGAACTTCGTCCCGAGACCCGCTACACACTGGAATATGATGTAATGCGTTTATAGTCCAGCCGACACGCAGAAAAACGATTGGCGTATAAAAAAACAATGTATTGGTCCTATTATTATTGTTGTTATTATCAATACATGCCGATAGGCAAAGTGTGGATATATCGGTTATTGTTTGTTTGTTTGTAGGGTTACGGATTTCTCTGCCAAGGATAAATTTTGCACGGCGGTTCATCGGCGTCCTAGGCAGGGAATCACGCATTTTGGGGACGGAACTTTGCTCAGAAGCTTAAAAGCGGACGAATCGCCCAGCTCGCCGCTATTTCCACGACGTTCACAACGATTAGCCATTGGCTCCCAAACACATGACAGGGTTGACAGCGTGCGACGTGTAGACGTGGGATCGGCATGTGTGGATATAGCGCCGTCCCCGAAGACAGACGTACTTGTTGCTGCTGCTGCTGCTGTTGTTATAAATGAACATTCCCATTTTTGTCCAGAGTTCCAAAATGGGGACAGTGACTAAGGAATTCGACATGCCAGGCTGGCTAACCGACCATTTTTAGTTTTTGACTTTCGGGCACTCTGGCGTTGAATTCGTGAATTATAGTGTAGCTATTTTGGGATGGTTGGTTGATTGAAGTTTAACGGCGCTTTCGACACAATGTAGGTCATATCGCGCCTTTAAGGTAGAATTATATTATAAATATTAACATTTAATGAGTATTAATTCTTGAGGAAAGATAATTGAAAAAGAGAGAAAATGTAGGAATAATAGCAGA